>ERZ1504776.1111-NODE-1111-length-5779-cov-4.399720_pt1 | contig 5779 bp, 4 predicted proteins | sample MGYA00572317_ERZ1504776 | MGnify/ENA primary metagenome ERZ1504776 (study PRJEB39906, sample SAMEA3182089) | gut metagenome | biome: human; feature: gut; material: Stool; isolation source: human stools | place: Canada | collected 2013-02-04 ... | reverse complement strand
AGAACCCAAAACGAGAACTTTCTTGATTTCCTTTTCCATTTCTTTTGTTGTTATAATAAGTTGTTATTTCTAAGTTCGTTCATAAAAAAAATGCGTTACCCTCAAAAAAGGATTAACGCATTACCAAAGAACTAAAATATTGTTTTTGGAAATAAGAGAAGAAGACTTTCGTTTCGGGATGAAAAACATCCGAATGTAAATAATACTTGCTTCTAATTTCCTGTTGATTCATTGTTGACTTCAAAATTTGTGCAAAGTAACGACATATTTTGCACATGACAAAAAGATACGTTCACTTTTTTACTGAAATAATTTACCGTGTTAATGAAACAATCGTTTTTCCATTGGCTTTTAATGATTACATTCTTATCTTAAGCAGGCACAAATCATGAAGTAACTGCATTTTGATGTTTCTTTCAGTTTTTATCCTTATCTTTGTCGCCATTATATAATAAGGTAATAAAATATGGGAAAAGAAAAAATCATATTGACGGGCGACCGTCCTACCGGAAGACTTCATATCGGTCACTATGTAGGTTCGTTGAAACGCAGAGTTGACCTGCAAAACGCAGGTGATTATAGTAAGATGTTTATCTTCATTGCCGATTCACAGGCATTGACAGACAATATAGACAATCCGGAAAAGGTGCGTCAGAATGTAATCGAAGTTGCTCTTGATTATCTGGCTTGTGGTATTGATCCGACTAAAGCTACGATTTTCATCCAGTCGCAAATACCGGAACTATGCGAACTTAGTTTCTATTATATGGACCTTGTCAGCGTATCCCGCCTGCAACGTAACCCGACTGTGAAATCGGAAATCCAGATGCGTAACTTTGAAGCAAGTATTCCCGTAGGTTTCTTCACTTATCCTATCAGCCAGGCAGCAGACATTACAGCATTCCGCGCAACAACTGTCCCTGTGGGTGAAGACCAGGAACCGATGCTCGAACAGGCTCGTGAAATCGTTCGCCGTTTCAACTATATATATGGTGAGACATTGGTAGAACCGGAAATCCTGTTGCCGGACAATGCAGCTTGTCTGCGTCTTCCGGGAACTGACGGTAAAGCTAAAATGAGTAAATCGCTCGGAAACTGCATCTACCTTTCGGAAGAACCGGAAGAAATCCAAAAGAAAATCATGAGTATGTATACCGACCCGGGACATCTCCGCGTACAAGATCCGGGAAAAATTGAAGGTAATACGGTATTTACTTACCTGGATGCTTTCTGCCTCCCCGAACATTTCGAACGTTATTTACCGGATTATCCGAATCTGGCAGAACTGAAAGCGCATTATCAACGCGGCGGATTGGGTGACGTGAAAGTAAAACGTTTCCTAAATTCCATCATGCAGGAGACTTTGGAACCGATTCGCAATCGTCGCAAGGAGTTCAGCAAGGATATCCCTGCTATCTACGAGATGCTTCAGCAAGGCTGCGAAGTGGCAAGGGCTGCGGCTGCCGAGACTTTGGCTGACGTGAAGAAGGCGATGAAGATTAATTATTTTGATGATAAGGAATTAATCGAAGAGCAGGTGAAACGTTTCTCGCAAGAGTAAAAGATTTCGTCTGGGAATAAACATAATTATAAGATAAAGGCTGCCCTTCTTTTGTAGAACAGGCAGCCTTTCTTATCGGATATTTTTCAAAGATTCAGTTTGTTTCTTCCTCGTCATTCTTGAACAACACATCCTTTAGTTTCTGATAAAGGAATGAAAGTATCAGCAATATCAATCCCAGAATGATAAATACAATAATCTTGCCAATGGTCGGCATAGCCCATAAATCATCAAAGACGAGTTTGAGCAGAACTAATCCGAAAGTCGCAAGGCTCACCATGCGGAGTAGTTTCTGATGCAGGCGCATGCCCAACCCCATTTGGACGAACCCGGCAATGCTTAGTGAGAGTGACAGCCCGGCACTGAAATCGTCCACTCCTACTTGCCAAAGGAAAGAGCGTACCATTGTCAGCCAAAGGAGCGTGGCAAGAATATTCAGATATACGGTGAAACGGGATTTTATTCCGATTGATGTATAGTACATACGTGCTACATAATACAAATTCGCTATTACGAACACAGCTGTCAGCCATGGTAGTACAACAGGAGGGGAAGTCCATATTCTCTGGTCGCCCCATATATTTATAATATATACAAGTACGTTTGCCCCGATAGTCAAGATATAAGAAGTGAGATGTTTCGTTATCGGGAATCGTTTTCTGAAAGCATAGCAAACACTCGAAATGGATATGGCTGTAAACAAGAACATAGCTCCGCTTCTCGTCGCCCCTTCAAAATACAAATTGAATTCCATCATAAATGTATAATAAAGTATGATTACGGAGACGATAAGCATAAAAGGATTCCAGAAGCTGTATTTCAACCGGCGTGCCGTAGAGAAGAAGGAATGATAATATTCCATTAATAAAGCAAATGCTCCTGTCGCTAATCCCACAAACAAAGAGGTGGCAAATGAACTATTCAGAAAAATTGTATCCAAGGAATGATGTTCAAACATCACACTATACACATCCATCAAGTAAGAAACGAAAGTGAGTCCTACCAGAACTTTAGCCGCATACTCATATACTCTAATTTTCGACTTAACATAGAGCCACAACAGCAATACCATTTCCGATGCCCAAAGCAAGGTTATATAGTTTCCGTCCAGTTGAATCGGAATAGTGATAGAGACAAATGTCAATACAAGTCCCAGTGTGGTATGAACCAGAAATTTATACTCTTTGCGGTTCTTCCAGAGCCAAAGCACCAGTCCTAAATTAACGAGTGCGATAAACAGGCTCAACAAGCCGCTTGCTTTGAAAGATAATCCCATATTCCGCAAGAATAAGGCTCCTGAAAGTAAATAGATAAAATTATTCGTTATAATGACGAATACTAATCCCCGGCTCATCGTCCGCATATTCTCTCCACGAAGGATAGAGAACACCGGAAGTAAAAAGATAAAATAGAACAGAGTAGCAAACCAAAACAGATGGTTCGAAATAACCGTAGAACTAGAGGTATAGTTAAACAAAAGAAAGATTCCCATTATCAGGCAAGTAAAGACAAATGAAATCATTGGAAGTTCACTCCACTTTTTATAAATGGAAAGTCCGAACATACCCAGGTTTAATATACTCACGTAAGTGAACAGTACCAAATAACTTCCTTCTCCGCTACTCACTATGAATGGCGCAAGGAATCCTCCTACAAGAGAAATGATAGCCAACTCACGCCGATTATATACCACAGACAGAATAGACATAAACACTGTGACACCAATCAGAATGATAAAGGCCATAGTCTGCGAGAAAATATGATAATAATGGAAAGCAATGGCAACTGTAAGATAGAACACAGCAAAAGCACCACCCGCAAGCAGCGAACTGAAGGTTCGGTATTTCTTTTGCAACCGTTCGGCAACAGCCAGCAATACAGCTCCCGTCAAGAAACCAAGCACGGTACGGAAGGTTTCATTAATCCAGTTTTTATCAATGGCATACTTTACAAAGAAGCCTACACCAATTACAAATATAAGGATACCAATCTTCCCGAAAAGGTTCTCACCGATGAATTTTTCATAGTTCACCTGTTTTTTTTGTTTCGGAACAGTCGGAACAACCGGAGTAGCCGGAGTAACCAGTACAACTGGCACAGTCGAAGATTCAGCGGATTCCTTCCGAACAGCCTCTACACAAACTTCCTCCATTCTTGTTTCAAGCGTCTTTTCAGGCGTCTTTTCCAATGTCTCACGGACAACTGCTTCAACAACCGGTTCGTGTTTTTCCTGAACAGCCTCTTCTCGTTGTCCGGTCTTTACTACCGTAACATACTCTGCCGCTTGAGGTATCACAGGAATATCTTTTGTTTCTTTTTCTGATATTTCCTCTTTCGGCTTGGAGGCTTCAGCAACAGAATTTTGCTGAACCTTGAGATAATCTTCCATCCGTTTCTTTATCTCATTCAACTCTTTCTCTATTTTTCCGAAGCGATTGTCCAACCTACTCAATAAAATAAATAACATAACCAAAACGAGTAGTGCATATACGGTATTAAAGTCGTCCATAATATTCCAGATTTGAGTTCTATAGCACAAATATAGATAATTATTAATAGCTCCAACCAATTGTTATTAAATTATTTGGATTATCCCAACAATGCAATTTTACATCAATTGCATAAATCAGGATACAAATCCTCTAAATCAGGAAAAAAATCTCCTCATTTTATAAAAAAGAATAGAGCTTACAAATTTCAAACAATTATACGGCTTTTATTCTTCTTTTTCCTATCTTTGCCACAATATCAATAAAAATCACACAAATTATTCACTTAAACACAAGAAGCATGAAGCACCTTAAATTTCTATTTGCACTTGGCGGCATTCTTTTCTTATCTTGCCAAACAGTATCCGCACGTGGTTTAAAAATCCCTTTCGGCGACCGCGAAGTATTAACCAAAGTAGCAGATTTGCCTGATACCGAAGAGTACCAAACAGACGATGGAAACTACATTGATCTGGCAACTTTCCATCAGGAGTTCAACATCGCTTACCTTCTCCCTCTATACATAGAGAAAGAGCCTCGCCTGGTCGGCTATTGCGAAAAGGAAGACACTTACTATGAACTGACGGAAGAACAACTGGCTACCATCCTAAAAGAAAATAATTTGGATGGAGAGAAGTTGAACAAGGTCGGTTTCTATTCCCGTTATGGCGGTAAAGCTGTCGGACTTCTTATAATTGCCCTTATCATTTGGGGATGTATTCCTGGAAAAAAGAAAGAAGTGAAACCCGTGGAAGTATAAAACAAACCACTATTAATAACATTAAAAAGTACAAACTATGTCTATTTACACCTTTATTCCGGTCATTTTCATTGTTCTATATCTAGGATACTGGTTTTACATGAAAAACAAAAACTCGCAACAGGCACAAGTAGTGAACAACACCGATTTCAAAGCTGAATTTGCAAATGCAGAACAGTATAAAAAACTCTGCTTAAACTCTGATTTATCTTTCCTGAAAGAAGCTATGGGAGAAGAAAAAATTGACGCTTTCAACTATGCCAGCAATGAGTATGGTGTAGCATCCGCACTCAAAGACGGAATGAAAGATAAGCTGAAAGGAATGGCCACCTTAGGAACTGTACGTTTCAATACCGTACAAACTCCCAAATATCTGGTATTGAGCGGAGACAATCTGCACCTATTCGATACAGACACAGATGGAGAAATCGACAATCATTTTGTCTTCAATCAGGCGCGTCTTGAAAATTCCCGTCTCATCGCAATTCCTATGGAGGGACAAGTACAAGCACAGGCACAAGCCAGAGGAAACAACGTGAAAGCATACAAACTTTCATTGCAAACCGACGAGAAACCTGTTGAACTCATTATCTACTCCTGTCTGATATTTACAAATATCCCGGAGATTCCGACAGATCTACAAGAAACAATACAGGATATTATCATTGGCAATGACTTCTTGAAACAATTGGGTGACAAATATCCTAATTTGAAAGTCTCATTGCCGATATTTAGCTAAAGAAGGACATATACTTAGAAAAAATAACAGCGGAAGGTTAGCTAGTTACCAAACATTATGCGTCCCGGCGGATTTGCAATCCGCCGTTCTCCGAGTATCAGGATTTATAATCCGCAATACACCTATACTTTAATATATAGTTCGGATTAAAAATCCTGATGCTCAAAGCAATCGGATTACAAATCCGATTGAACGGAGAGTATTTCAGCGATCATCAGATTATGCAACGT
>ERZ1504776.1054-NODE-1054-length-5966-cov-2.590932_pt1 | contig 5966 bp, 8 predicted proteins | sample MGYA00572317_ERZ1504776 | MGnify/ENA primary metagenome ERZ1504776 (study PRJEB39906, sample SAMEA3182089) | gut metagenome | biome: human; feature: gut; material: Stool; isolation source: human stools | place: Canada | collected 2013-02-04 ... | reverse complement strand
AAAAAACATCAGAAAGCTGAGCTGAATGAGGCCTCGAATGGGATCAAGCGGCCGCAGATTATGAAAGTCGATCTGCGGAAAATAATAGGTTCGGTTTTTAACAATCTTTTGATAGAACCTGTTCTCAATCGGAAAGATCAGCCAAGCCAAACCGAAACAAAACATATTAATTCGGTAGCTCCATTTTCCCGAACAGTTATTCGTTAACCAACGGGACAGCCTGCCGGTATGCACTTTCACCTGGGAAAGAATCTGAGAGAACAGCATATCAATTTAGTGTCGCTTCGAAGTACTGCGCCTAGTATAAAAGCGTTGCGAACGAAGAAATGGCCCGATCCCCAAATCTTGCACAATCGATAAGCTTTTTGCATGTGTGAATTTTTTCCTTCCCCACCGACGCCAACACTAATCTTTACAATTTTTAGCCTTCCGCCGGCCTTATGGCTCAGTTAGGCGCAAAGGAAGTATCCGACCCCGAGGATTGTTCATTATCATTGAGAGATCAGAATTTACTTTTACAGACAAAGGGGTTTGTCAGCCATGATCAAAACAAAATTGCTGGTTCCTGCAGTTGCTCTTTTCGCTCTTGCCGGATGTCAGACTAACGGCGACATGTATCGTTCCGATGTTTACGGGAGCAACCAGGTCAACCAGGCCCAGCAGGTGCAGACAGTTGAAATTATTGCAATTCAGCCTGCCCGCGTTGCCGTGAATAATCAGTCCGACCGCAACGTTTCTCAGATGGTCGGTACCGCCCTCGGCGGTATTCTCGGTGCTGTGATCGGCAACCAGGTAACACATCATAGAGACAGCGGCACTGCTATCGGCGCTATCGCCGGTGCTGCCTTGGGCGCAGCCGGATCCAGCGCGGCCTCTCCGCAAAATTCTTTGGTTGACGGCGTCCAGCTGACCTTCAAGATGAACGGCAGAATCTTCAACTCCGCTCAGGTCGGTCAGATGTGCGAATTCAAGTACGGCCCTGCCATCATGACATCCACAGGCCCCACAAGCACTCGTATTCAGCCGAACAACCCGTACGGCTGCAAGCGATAACCTTTGTTCCCGTGTTTTGGTGAGGTTCAACGAATATGAAACTTAAACTTCTCGCCGCTGTATGCGCATTTGCGATCGGCTCGGCCGCTTCGGCTCAGATCACCGAGACCGTGACTCCGCTGGGCCCTCTTTCTCCGTCGGACCAACAGATTCTTAACGTCCAGCAGGCTGAACGTCAGATTCAGGCAAACGAACAAGCAGTCGCTTTGGAAAAGGCTCGCGCTGCTGAGAAAGCCGCTCGCCAGCGTGCTGCTGCTCAGGCTCGTCAGGCCAAGGCAAAAGCCGAAGCTAAAGCTGCTCAGCAGGCTAAACAGCAGGCAGCTGAAGCGGAAGCCGCTGCTCAGAAACAGAAACTCCAAAACTATCAGGATCAGATGATGCAGATGGATTTGGAAAGCAAACGCCTCGACTTAGAAGCCAAGCGCTCCAAAGTTCAGACCGAAATCGACCTGAACCAGGTTCGCCAGCAGCAGGCAATCGACAGCCTGAAGAATCAGGCTCCGGCTGCTGCGCCTGCCCCGGCTCAAGCACCCGCTTCGGCCCAGCCTTAATTAGACGCAGTTACGAAAAGGCCCTCTGAAATTTCGAGGGCTTTTTTCATATCTCAAGGTCTTACTTGATCAGGTCGGAAAGACTGTAAAGCTTGACCAAATTTTGGAAGGACTCAGGAGCATTGATCACTTTCAGCTCGGCGTTTCTTGCCTGAGCCCTTCGCATCCATTCCAGTACGACGGCCACCGCGGCGCTGTCGGTTTTCTGCACATCTTGCATATCCATCACGCTGTCACCTGAATCAATGGCCTGTATGCCTTGGTTCAAAATCGCAACGGCATTATCAAAGCCGATGTGCTGAGCCTGCAACTTCATCCTTACTTCCCTTTATTGGCTTCAAGCTTCTGCACGCGGTCTTTCAGCTGAGCGATCAAACCGGTAAGGCCGGAGTTCCCGATAACGGAAGCAAACTGAGAACGATAGTTCTCAACGAGCCAAACACCGCCGACGCAAACGTCGAAGATCTTCCAGTCTTTACCGGTATTCATCAGACGGTAGTCCAGCTGAATCGGATCGCGCTGGCTGGCTACCAAGCGTGTGCGGACGATCGTCAGACGAGGATCATTGCTCGGACGAGATTTTGCCGGCTCGACCGTGTAGTTGTTGGCTTCCTTCAAGGCGCCGGAGTAGACAGCAACGAGAAGCGTGCGGAACAGTTGCATGATCTCTTTGCGCTGAGCTTCGTTAGCCTTTCTCCAAGAAGGACCCACGGCCATACGTGTCATCGTGGCGAAGTCTGTATAGGGCAGAATCTTTTTATCTACAAGCTGATTAACATGCGCCGGGTCGGCTGCTGCCAAAGCCGGGTCTTTCTTAATTTCATCTAGAACCTGAGTAGATACGTCCATGACCAATTTCTCCGGAGCAAGACTCGGTTCAGCAGTTGCCGCGACTCCGAAAACGGAGAGGAAAAACACGACAATCAGGCTAATCAGTTTTTTCATTTCTTTTCATCCATAGCGGGTTTATCAGCATCGTCAGCGTCATCATCGCCGAACGGGCTCAGCAGCGGCTGCTGAATCATTGCAAGGCCGTCACCGTTCTGAAGCGAGTTCTGGCGCTGCTGCAAGTAAGCGTTTCGTGTCGCAACGTACGGGTCGACGGTCTTATCCAACATATCCGTGACCGGAAGCAGGCGCTCTCTGGCGTTGACGAACTTGGCGCCCCACCACGGCCATACGAACCAGTCCCTGCCGACGTACGTGTTCGGATCCAGGAAGACTTCAGGAACCAAGCCGACGGTGTCACGAACGGTTGAAGGTCCTAAGACCGGAATGACAAAATACGGGCCTTTCGGAACGCCCCAAGTTGCAAGGGTCCGACCGAAATCTTCCGGCATACGGGGAATATCAACCATCTGGGCTACGTCGAAAATACCAACGACGCCGACAGTGGAGTTAATCATGAGACGGAACAAGGAAAGAATGCCTTCTTCGACTTTTCCTTGAAGAACATTGTTGACCGCATTAGACGGCTCCATCGTGTTCTGGAACACGCGGGTCACACCTTCGCGCACGGGCTTCGGAGTGATGAACTGATAGCCCTTTGCCAAGGGACGGATCAGAATAAAGTCCAAACCTTGGTTAAAAGCAAAGGTCTGACGGTTCAAGGTTTCCCAGGGATCGTCGGGATTCTGACCGGAGTCTTTCGGGACGGAGGCACAGCCGGACAGTAAAGCAGCTCCGACGAGCGCAAGAGCCAAGATCTTCTTTTTCATTTTGTTATTCCTTCTTCGAGCCAGCGTTTTCTTCAGCCTTATTAAACATGAATTGACTGATCAAGTTCTCTAAAACAACAGCACTTTGAGTAAATTCTATTCTTCCGCCGTTTGTTAAGTCCTTATCATCGGCTCCGGGCTGCAGGCCGATATACTGCTCACCGATTAGGCCGGCCGTAAGAATCTTCGCAGAGGTATCTGCCGGGAACTTGAATTGGTTCTCCATAGAGATCACGACTTTTGCCTGGAACGTGTCGTTGTCGTAGCTGATGGATTTGACTCGGCCAACGAGCACACCGGCGCTTCTGACCGGAGCGCGGGCTTTCAAACCGCCGATGTTATCGAAGTAGGCGGTGACTTCGTAGCCCTTGGAAGTAGAGAACGAACTCAGGTTTGCGGCCTGGAGCGCTAAGAACAACAGAGCAACAATGCCGCCGAGGACAAACAAGCCGACGAGGAAATTAATTTTTGTATTCTGATTCTGCATGACTGACTTTCCTTTCTAACCGTGCGTAAACATAAAGGCGGTCAGAATGAAATCCAACCCTAAAACAACAAGAGATGAAACAACAACTGTTCGCGTAGTCGCGCTCGAAACACCTTCCGGCGTTGCACGAGCTGTATAGCCTTCGTAAAGCGCAATCGCTCCGACGGCTACGCCGAACACAAAGGTTTTGATAATGCCGTTGCCGATATCGGGGCCGACTTCAACACCGGCCTGCATCTGTGCCCAGAAGGCGCCGGAATCCAATCCGATCAACGGAACAGCCACGACCCAGCTGCCGATAATGCCGACAGCGGAGAACATGATCGCAAGCAGCGGCATCGAGATGACGCAGGCCAAAAAACGCGGTCCCAAAATTCTGCGGATAGGATCGACACCCATCATTTCCAGAGCGGAAAGCTGTTCACCGGCGTTCATCAAACCGATCTCCGCCGTAAGCGACGTACCGGCGCGCCCCGCAAAAAGAAGTGCCGTCACCACCGGTCCCAGCTCTCGGAGCAAGGACAGAGCAACTAAAACGCCGAGCGCCTGCTCGCTGCCGTAGCTCGAAAGGACGTAGTCGCCCTGAAGACCGAGCACAAAGCCAACGAATAATCCGCTCACCAGAATAATGACCAGTGAGTAATTGCCTACAAAATACAGCTGTTTGAGTGTGTCTTGAAAACGCGTAAACGACGGGCCGAGGTTTACAACTAAACGGAAAAGAAAGCGTGAGAAGTTTCCGAGCGTACGCACGCCGGAAAGCGCCCAGGCGCCGACGGAACTGATCCAATTAAAAATACCCATCATTTCAGACCAAGCTCCTGATTCAGCGGTTCGGCCGGATACTGGAATCGGACGGGACCGTCCGGCAAACCGTTAACAAATTGATAGACGAACGGATCTTTGCTTTGACGCAGCTCGTCAGGTGTTCCGTGTGCAGCGACTTTTCCGCTGGAAATCATATAGACGTAATCTGCGATGCCGAACGTTTCCTGAACGTCGTGCGTGACGATCAGACTTGTTGAGCCGAGAACAGTGTTCAAATTGCGGATCAGCTGAGCGGTCACGCCCATAGAAATCGGATCTAAGCCGGCAAAGGGCTCGTCATACATAATGAGCATCGGATCGAGCGCAACGGTTCTGGCGAGCGCTACGCGGCGGCTCATACCTCCGGAAATCTCAGACGGGTACAGTTGAGCGGCACCGCGAAGTCCGACCGCATTGAGTTTGAGCAAAACGAGGTCACGAATTAAAGCTTCCGGAAGATCCGTGTGCTCACGCAGCGGGAAAGCGACGTTATTGAACACCGTCATATCCGTAAACAGCGCTCCGAACTGAAACAGCATTCCCATCTTTCTGCGGATGCGGTACAGAGATTCGAGATTGGCCGTATTCAGCCGTTCTCCGTCAATAAAGACCTCTCCTTTATCCGGCGTCAGCAAACCTCCGATAAGTTTCAGAAGGGTTGTCTTGCCCATGCCGGAGCCGCCCATAATGGCAATCACTTCGCCCTTACGGAAGGATAAGCTCACGTCATCCAAAATGACGCGGGAGCCTTCCGCATAAGAAAAGCTCATATCCTTAATTTCGACAATCCAGTCGTTGTCCTGTCTCTCCATCGTCGACCCAATAAAACCAAAACAGGCATTCTTACACAAATGCCTAATTGATCGATTATGCCACACCCGCGCGGGCTATTCCTTTGATTAAAGGCGTTAAATCGGATTCAGCTAATCACGGGGTAAAGAATTTTTTACATTTTTTATGCAGAAAAAGAATAAAGGCAGCCGAAGCCGCCCAAACTTACGAGATCATGCCTGTGAAGGACTTCTTCGAACGCCTGATGCTTTGAGGTCCGGATCGTCCGGAGGCACAAGCGGAAAATTTTTCTTAACCTCCGCACTAATATCTGCGGCCCGCCCCGTCTGAAGATCGACAAAAGTCCATTCAGTCCAACCCTGCATACAGACTTTATTGTCCCGCTTCAGATAAAAGCAGCGGCGGCTTTTGGCGCCGTCCATGGTCTCTACCCAAGTAAGCATGGTGAGTTCGTCGCCTTCGAACGTGGGCCGCAAGTACTCAATCTTATGAGTACTTGCAACAAACACTTTCCCGATTCCCAGATAGCGGTCCATCGTCCACCCAAGAGAGTCCGAG
>ERZ1504776.1030-NODE-1030-length-6055-cov-5.016333_pt1 | contig 6055 bp, 1 predicted proteins | sample MGYA00572317_ERZ1504776 | MGnify/ENA primary metagenome ERZ1504776 (study PRJEB39906, sample SAMEA3182089) | gut metagenome | biome: human; feature: gut; material: Stool; isolation source: human stools | place: Canada | collected 2013-02-04 ... | reverse complement strand
CTTATACATCTGTGCACCTACTTCAGAAGCCTCCTCTTCTTTCAATATATCTTCCGGTAAAACCTCATATTGTATTCCATCACTACTATCTTGTTGCCGCTCCAGAATTTCTCCTTCTTCAAAATGGGCCCTACCCTTTAACAACTGTATATAAAATTTCGCTCCTTTACCCGGTTCCGAATCAACCCATATCTTACCTTTATGTTGCTCAACGATGTATCTTGCCAATGAAAGACCGATTCCGGTTCCGCCTCTCGTACCAATATTAGAACTTTGGTAAAAACGGTCAAACACCTTTTCCAAATCCGCTTTCACAATACCGTCTCCACTATCTTCCACACATATAATAAAATTGAATTCAGTTTCCTCACAGGAAATCCGAATATATCCATTTTCAGAAGTGAACTTCAATGCATTCGACAACAAATTTACAACTACTTTCTCAAACTTTTCCTTATCAACATAAGCCATCATGTGTTCTCTAAGATCACACTTAATAACAATGTTTTTTCTACGGATAGCAGGTTTGAACAACATAACGATTTCTTCGATAAAAAGAGACAAATCTATTTCTCCTACTTTCAATTTCATTACGTTATTATCATATTTACGAATATCCATAATCTGCTCTACAAGTGTCATCAAACGTTTCACGTTCTGATTAATCAATTTGAGTTTGGTACGCGTCGTGTTTCCCAGCATTGGATTCGAAATCAATTCTTCCACAGGAGCAACAATTAAAGAAAGAGGAGTTTTAATCTCATGAGAAATATCAGTGAAAAACTTCAGTTTATTATTCAAGCTCTTCTCCTGCTCTATATGTAACTGATTTTCCATTTCGCGCTGATGGCGTCTCTCCGATTTTCGAACCGCTGAACGACGGAATAAATACAAGAACAAAATAAATGCTCCGATATAAAGAACATAAGCCAGTTTGGTATGCCAGAAAGGAGGTTCTATGACTAAATCCAGTTCAGCAGGTACAGAATTCCAAATAGCATCACTGTTTGCACCATATACAATCAATTTATAAGTGCCATGAGGCAAATTCGTGTATACCCCATAAGCTTTACTTGCATCCGTAAAATTCCATTCCTCATCAAAGCCCTCCAATTTATAACGAAAAGTATTGTGTGAAGGAGAGGCGTAATGCAAGGCTGCAAATTCAAATGTAATGTTATTCTGATCATAATCCAAAGTTACCATACGTCTATGATTTATAGAATACGGAAGTATGACCTGTTCACGTATCGTGTCGCCGACATGAATTTCCTGATTAAATAATTGAATCCCGGTCAGAACGACTTTAGGAGGTATCTGATTATCCGAGATACTATCCGGACAGAAAATATTAAATCCTTTGACTCCCCCGAAAACCATCTCACCACTACTTAAACGACAAGAAGCCCATATCTTGAATGAGCTGCTTTGTAAACGGTCTTTTACAGTATAATAACGCAATTTACCCGACTCCGGATTAAATTTAACAATGCCGTATCCACCTATCCAAAAGTTCCCCTGCCTGTCCTCTAGTAATGTTTCAAATTCATTGTCAACAAAAGGATACTGCGGTTTCTTATACGTAATAAAGGTAGGCATTGCCTGCTCAAAACGACCGGATTTCATCTTACTAAGTCCACCTCCCAAAGTTGCAATCCATAAATCTTTCTTTCTATCCTGATATATCACTGATACGAACAGACTTTTCCCATCCGGATAAATCCTTCTGATTCTGACGCCAATATCTTCAACAGTTAATTTATTCAATCCGTCTCTGGTACCGATCCACAACGTCTTCAATTTACTTTCCGGTTCCACAAAAATATCAGTTACAAAATCGTCAGTCAAAGAATTATCATTCAGTGCATCGTGTCCATATCTCACTATTGTTCCTTTATAATATTCCTGTTCACCCGGAATATAGTTATAAACCCCATTCGAGGTACTCAACCACAAATACCCGTCCCGATCTTCTACTATTTTATAAATGCTGACAGGACTACCCAAATCTATCTTCTTCACCCCAATAGTAGAGGTAGCGAGAATCGTTTCAACCTTCTTGGCAGGAATTACATAAAGCCCCTTCCAAGTGCCTACCCACATAGCACCATTCTTATCCTGATAAAATGCAGAAACATCCTGCAAATCACGGCTCATTAATCCGGCCTTGATCAGATTTGTAAAAAGTCCCGTTTTTCTATTTAATATTTCAATTCCACTGCCTCGAGTACCCACCCACAGCAAATGGTTGTTATCTTCTATAAACGTAATTATACGATTCTGTCCCAGTTCTCCTTCCGCTTCCTTAGAAACTGTATATAGCTCTATCTTTTTATCATTAATATTTACCTTATCTACTCCTTCACCAATTAGTCCAATCCAAAGTACTCCCGAAAAGTCCTCACAAAAAGCTCTGATCTCATTTCCACTCAATGCCTTCTTATCTAAAATATCTGCACAAAAATGCTCTGTAAGATTGAAGTTATGGTCTAAAAGATAAAGGCCATTACTATTTGTCCCTACCCAAAAACGTCCAAATGAGTCACGATGAAGCGAAAGGACTTCATAATCAGCCATTTTCTTGAGATGTTTACAAGACTTTTCAAGAAGAAAAAGCCCGGCCGCAGAACCTATTAATACATTTCCATCAGGAAGTACTAACAATGCGTGAGTGGTCTGGTTAATCTCATTAGCAAACAAAGGGGTAAATCTACCGGAATGAACATCAAATGTGAATATTCCAGTATTGGTTCCTAAAAGAAAAGTTCCCTCTCCCAATTCACACCCTCTTAAAATCAACTCATGAGAAGGTATACGATAGGAAGTAAAGCCATTCATTGTACGGCAAGAAAGTCCTGTATCTGTACATATCCAGATACAGTGTGTCCAATCTTCAAAAATAGCATTGACCACATTCCCTATTAAAGAAGTGTCATCATCAGGATCATGAAGATATGATTCGATTTTTTCCGTATCAGAATGATATATATTGAGTCCACCTACTTCTGTTCCTATATATAATAAAGAATCATGGGCAACATATAATGACAAGATACGATTATTGGAAAGAGCAGAATTGTTATTCCGATAGATTTTCATCCGGTTGCCATCATACTTACACACTCCATTGTAAGTTCCAAACCATATAAACCCTTCTTTATCCTGCACGACGGCATTCACATCGCTATGTGAAAGACCGTCGTTAACAGAAATGTTCTCAAAAAACAAGTTATTCTTATTCCCATTACTACCTGAAGCACATACCGAGAAAAGGCATATCAATAAGAACACTCCTAACTTTTTCTTCATCTAGTGAACTCTCTTTTCGTTTTAGAATAAACTCCAAGCAACAGTAAGCCCTGCCATTACAATGGCTACCATGCTCATTAGCTTTATTAAGATATTCAAGCTCGGCCCGGATGTATCTTTAAACGGATCGCCCACAGTATCTCCTACTACGGTTGCTTTATGAACTTCACCGCCTTTTCCTCCAAAGTTTCCTTCTTCTACATATTTCTTTGCATTATCCCATGCACCGCCGGCATTAGCCATGAAGATAGCCAGTACAAAACCACTACTCAAGCCACCAATCAGCAAACCGAGTACACCGGGAACACCGAAAATAAGACCTGTAAGGATAGGGGCAATAATAGCGATTAAGGAAGGCACAACCATTTCACGTTGCGCACCTTTTGTTGATATTGCAACACAACGTTCGTAATCCGGCTCCGCTTCTCCTGTCAAAATACCCTTTATTTCACGGAATTGGCGACGTACTTCATCTACCATGTGCCCTGCTGCACGTCCTACGGCATTCATTGTCAATCCACAGAACAGGAAAGCCATCATGGAACCGAGGAACATACCCGAAAGAACTTTCGGATTCATCAGATGTACTTCATAATAATCCATGAAGTCGATAAAAGTAGCATTCGCCACACTGATGGAATTACCATCCGCAAAGGTCAAATCTATATTACCAAGCCGTGTAAGACCGATTCGGATTTCTTCAATATAAGAAGCCAGCAAAGCCAAGCCTGTCAATGCAGCGGAACCGATTGCAAAACCTTTTCCGGTGGCAGCAGTTGTATTCCCCAATGAATCGAGCGCATCGGTACGTTTGCGGACTTCGGCACCCAAACCGGACATTTCTGCGTTACCTCCTGCATTATCCGCAATCGGTCCGTAAGCATCCGTTGCCAGAGTGATACCTAAAGTAGAAAGCATGCCGACAGCCGCAATACCGATTCCATACAGTCCCATACCGACATTGGCAAAATCGCCGGCGGAAGCCAACAGATAGGAAGCAATGATACCAATCACGACTGCAATTACCGGAATAGCCGTAGAAAGCATACCTAAACCGATACCGGAGATAATTACGGTGGCAGGTCCGGTCTTACCGCTTTCACTTAGTTTCTGGGTAGGGCGATAGGATTGGGAAGTATAATATTCCGTAGAACGTCCGATAATAATACCTACCACCAGTCCGACTACTACGGCACAAGAAATCCAAATCCAGTTATCAAGTTGCAGAAGCCACAGAATAAGGAATGTAGCAGCAACAATTAATACGGAACTAAGATTCGTGCCGAAAGCCAACGAACCGAGCAGGTCCTTCATAGTCGCATTCTCCTTGGTACGGACAGCAAATATACCTATAATAGAAAGGATAATACCAACAGCCGCGATCAGCATCGGGGCGATCACTGCCTTGAATTGCATCACTGTATCTGCCGAATGGATAAAAGCAGCAGCACCCAGTGCGGCTGTTGCCAGAATCGAGCCACAGTAAGATTCGTATAAATCGGCTCCCATACCGGCCACGTCGCCTACATTATCACCCACATTATCGGCAATAGTGGCAGGATTACGAGGGTCATCTTCCGGGATTCCGGCTTCTACTTTGCCTACCAAGTCGGCTCCGACATCGGCTGCCTTTGTATAGATACCACCGCCTACACGGGCAAAGAGCGCCTGGGTAGAAGCTCCCATACCAAATGTCAGCATGGTGGTAGTGATTACACAGAGTTTATGAGTAGGTGTCAGTGCATCAGCAGGAATCACTGCATTCAGCAACAGATACCAAAAAGAAATATCGAGCAGTCCCAGGCCAACGACCACCAGTCCCATCACCGCACCACTTCGGAAAGCAATTCTTAACCCTGCATTCAGAGAAGTACGGGCAGCATTAGCGGTACGAGCGGACGCGTATGTCGCCGTCTTCATTCCCAGAAATCCGGAAAGTCCGGAGAAGAATCCACCTGTAAGGAAAGCAATGGGAACCCAGGCATTCTGTACATGAAAACCATAAGCCATAATTGAAAACAAAATAACCAGCCCCAAGAATACCCAACCTACTATTTTGTATTGTTGCTTTAGATAAGACATAGCTCCTTTGCGTACAGCAGCAGCTATTTTTATCATTTGGGGTGTACCTTCACTCTCTTTCATCATTTGCTTATGAAAGTAATAAGCAAAGCAGAGGGCTAACACGGAAGCGACTGGAACGAGCCAGAAAAGAATGTTGTCCATAGGGTCAATTTTTAAAGGATTACGGAGGCTAAAAGTATGGAAATCAATCGAAATAAGCAAGTAAAAAAGAAAGAATTTACAGAGTTGAATCATTCTATTTTTTATACGTCTCTTTGGACAAATGAGCAGATGGTAGTTTTTTTTAGACATAAGAACAAAAGAACATAAAGGCTGCGCTTTGAAAATTATTTCTGTTGCTTATTGAACGGCTATTCTATTTTTTGTTCTTATGTTCTTCTGTCTGAATTAAATTCCCATTTAACCAGAAACGGTACGGAAATGAACTAATTTCAGTTCAAATTCAAACAAAGAGACAACGAATAATAGTCAATAACTACTAACTATCTGTCATTCTCTGCTTATTCTGCTGGGCAAACTCTGTAGGAGTGACTCCAAATTGTTTCTGAAATACTTTGGAGAAGTAAGAAGGTGACTGAAATCCTACCCTGTCACAAATTTCATTGATGCGCAGTTCTCCCTCCTGCAACAATTCCGCAGCATGTTTTAGCCGGATGATACG
>ERZ1504776.1019-NODE-1019-length-6103-cov-3.155423_pt1 | contig 6103 bp, 5 predicted proteins | sample MGYA00572317_ERZ1504776 | MGnify/ENA primary metagenome ERZ1504776 (study PRJEB39906, sample SAMEA3182089) | gut metagenome | biome: human; feature: gut; material: Stool; isolation source: human stools | place: Canada | collected 2013-02-04 ... | reverse complement strand
TATTTTGAACGAGTGTAATATCCCTGTTGTAGTCTCTACTGCAAAGTGCAGGTATTTCCAAATAGAGGATGGGCAACTCTTCTGTGAAGCCGGTGTGGGAGTAATAAACCTCTCCAAGCAAATGATAAAGCAAGGTATTAAAGGCTTTGAATATCTAACAGGACTTCCGGGTACTATTGGAGCAGCACTTGTGAACAATAGCTCATGTAGAGAGAATAGTATTTCTGAATTACTTGTGAGCGCAAGAGTTGTACTGAAGGATGGCTCCATTAAGATTTTTCTTCCTGAAGATTTCAAATATGAATTTAGAAACTCAGTGTTCAAGAAACGTGAAGTTGAAGGCACTATCATTTCTACTGTCCTCAAGGTGACTTTTGGTGATGCTGCCAAGATGCAACAAATGGCAGAAGAAAACGATCAAGATAGGGCTAAGCGATTGGAAGGATATACCAAAAATCTCGGTTGTACTGTAAACCGATGCTTCATTAATGGGAGGATGGACTTGTGGTTAAGAATAGTCTTATTTGTAAATGGATTATTCGCTAGGCTATTCATAAAAACGGAAGATGGAAGAAGTAATCAAAGAAAAAATTTGATTTGCACTCTTACAGGATATAAATCTATAGCCCCCTATGTAAGCCTAAAGAATCCAATTATTTTTAGTTGGATTGATGAAGGTGCCGATACCGCATTTCCCCTTTATCTTGAGTTTATGATGAAGGTGTACAAGACAGATAAAACGGAAATTGAAATAATACGATAATATGACAAAAGTAAATCTTTTGACTATACATTATGGTAAATGCTATGGTGCTGTTATGCAGACATTTGCTACTTGCAGAATGCTTGAACAAGCAGGTCATACTGTTAGGGTAATCAATCTGATCAATCCTTCTCAAAAAGGAAATTGGAAGAGTATCCACTACTGGATGGATTGTGTCCGAGAATTTCAGTTTTGGTTTTTCAAGAAAAAGTATTTTTCGAAACTTACAAACAAAGCATATTCTATTAAGGATATCAATCTACCTAAATCGGATGTTACTGTTGTAGGAAGTGATCAAGTATGGAATCGTGACATTACAGGTTGCTTTGGAAATTCTTTTTTTCTTGATTTTGCAAATGGGCAACGAAAAGTTGCTATGTCATCAAGCTTTGGAAAAGGGATATGGGACGAGGACAAAAAGTATACAGCGGCTGCGAAGGCTTTGCTTTCGCAATTCAGTGCTATCTCTGTTCGCGAACTTTCTGGAGTCAAGATACTCAATAACATAATAGAACTTGAAGCAATCAATCTTCCTGACCCTACACTCGGATATGGTAAGTTTGAGGACCTGGTTCTAAATCACAAACCTCTGCATCAAGTGTTTCCATTTCTTCTCTTGAATGATAGTAAGGCGAAGGAGAAAGCAAATCATATTGCAAACACCCTTGATTTGCCTTTGTTTGTACACTCTTCTTTTTCTTCTAGGATTCTAAATGGTCCAAGACACTGGCTTACACGAATTAGAAACTCTGAATACGTTATTACAGATTCATTCCATGGATTGGCTCTTAGCCTCATATTCAACAAACAGTTTTTTGTGTTCTGTGCATCAGAAAAAAAGTTTACTCGACTTCGCTCGCTATTACAGCTACTTTCGCTGGAATATAGGTATGTAGAAAGCATTGAAGATTTTGAAAGAAGAAAAGAGGAACTTCTTTGTCCAATTGATTACGTTCACGTAAACACAGTCTTACAAAGCGAACAAGAGCGTTATCGTACCTTTATTCAAAATTCAATATGAAAAAAATACTAATAGTAGTACCGGGGTGTCGAACTGGTGGAGTGTTGTCTTCATTGATTGCATTACTTAATTCGACATTTGTTGAGAGATACGATATCCATCTTTTCGTGATGAACACCTATGGTGAACAACTACAATCAGAACTTGCCCAATTCTCTATTGGAAAGAATCTTGGTACATCTTTGCTTAATGCCAATGTGGTAAATAGTTTTGGCACTCGGAAGTTGATATTGATATTATTCAAACTAATATTGCAAGTACCTTTTTTTGGGAAATTTTTCTCTAATTGCATAGAAATATCAACCATAAGGAGTATAGAAAAGGACAACTATGATTGTGTTATCTCTTTTCAGGAGAGTGCGTCACTACCTTTTGTTGCTAAGTTTTCCAATCAAAAGAAAATCGCATGGATACATTGTGATTATTCAAGAATCTTTACGAATACAGTGGATGAATTTGCTGTATTTTCGAAATATTGCAAAATTGTAACAGTTTCAGAGTATACAAGAGTTTCATTTTGTAAATTACTTCCATCTCTTGAATCAAGAGTGGTGGTTATTTACAATATAATGGACTCGAATGCGATTATCCAGAAGTCGAAAGAACAAATGGATGATGATCGTTTTAGTATAGAAGAATTTACTATAATTTCCGTTGGCAGAATATCTGCTGTTAAACAATTTAATCTTATTCCTTCAATAGCATCAAATCTAAAGACAAGAGGTCTTGCTTTTAAATGGTATATACTTGGAGGAAAGCATGAAATAGAGCCATATCAGAAACTGATGCAGGCCATTTCAGATCATTCTGTAGAAAATGAGGTCATTTGTTTAGGTAATAAAACTAATCCATATCCATACTTCAAGGTGGCGGATTTGTTAGTTTCAACATCCAGCTCAGAAGCATGTCCTATGATTTTTAATGAAGCTAAGATATTAAACCTTCCAGTAGTGACGAATAATTTTGGTTCAGCGCATGAATTCATTGTAGAGGGACAAGATGGGCAAATATGTTCATTAACGGTAATGGCAGATGTTATCGATAATATCATTCGTACACAAAAAAGATTTAATCCACATATTTCTACTGATTTTGATGAACAGCATATATTATCACAAATTGACAAACTTTTGATTTAAAAATACATGAATGAAACAAGATACTATAAATATTACTTCTTTTTGCTGGTAATATTGTGCACATGGTTCAGTACAATCGTTGCTCCTCCTATGCCTATTCGATTAGTGTATTTGGTTGCTCTAATTATACCTGCATATTTGTATGCACCCAATCTTTTAGTGCCGGTATTGGCATGTTTCACAAGTGTAGCGGCATATGGATTTTCGTGCTCGTATATGCCAACGGAGTTACATTATTATTTAATAATTATGTTCCCTTTATTGGGCTTTGGTTTGCAAAAAAAAATGAACACACAACGCCCGTCAGTATTGTTTACCTGCTTCTGTTTATATGTTTTATGTATTGATCTGCTGAAAGGAGGAAAGCTAGAGAACATTGATTATAGCATACTAGTTGTATTGATATCTTTCTTTTTTGTGAGTAAAGATGGACATGAGGAAAGCTCTTATATTTTAAGCTTCATTATGGTATCTCTGATTATATGTTTATATTTTTTTACTTATGGGCAGAGCGGGACTGTTGAAGTTTCTGAAGATGGTCGAACAGCTTGGAAGGATTCTAATTATCTTGGTAATGTATGTGGTATGGGTATTGTTCTTGCCTACAACGTACTTGTAAATAACCTTTATACGAACAAAAAATTTAAATATCTCTGTTTGCTTACCGTTATTGTTGGAGTGATAATGATTGTTCTTAATGCCTCACGAGGAGCATTCCTTTCAATGACCGTTGCAATTACGATTATCACGTTATTCGCAAGAATCAAAACGAGTTCAAAATTTGGAATAGTTATAGCTGTTTCTTTGAGTGTTGTTACAATGTATAGTTTAGGATTATTTGAGGTACTTGAAGAGAGAGTTATGAGTGATGACGGTACTGGAAATGCTCGAACAATTATTTGGGCAGCAAAGTTAGATGCGTACTCACAACTGTCTTTACTTGAAAAAGTATTTGGATCAGGATATAGGAGGGGCTTTGAACTTGCAATTCCAGGAGGCTTTGGCTTTCACAGCGATTATATTGCGTGGTTGGTTGACTATGGCATTGTTGGCTTGTTGTTTTTTATATCCTTATTAATATATCCTTTAAAGCTAGTATGGGATCGACAATCGCAAAGACCAATTGTTTTATCATTGATACTCTTTTTAGCGACTTGTTGTTCTACATTAGAGCCACTGACTGCTGGGCGATTGGCATATTGGTATTTTTATATGCTTATAGTTCTGTTTGCTCGTTGGAGCAGTCAACAAACTAATTAACATTGATAAATTATGTATATACAATCCCACAACCTTCATAATTGCCAAAATGGGGGGATGCTTATAATCAATAAAACAAGATTCTTTAGGTTTTCTCGCAAGCTTGGGTTTAGTATAGGCTATGATGCTTGTGACTACGGTTTGGTGATTCCACACTATGGAACCATCGTAGTAGGTAACACCTACCGGATTGGTCCATACGCAACATTGCACACATTTACTTGCATTACTGATACAGGTAGAAGAATTGGCAAAGGTCTGTTCCTTTCTACGGGCGCAAAGATTACTGGTGTGAAGTGCTGGGTGATCATATCGTTGTGTGCTGCTAATTCGGTTGTCACATTCATCGCTTAAAGGTGAGAGCAAACGAAGAGTCGATGCGATAGAAACTTTCAAAATAAAAATGGAAATTGAATAAATGAATAAAAAAGGAAAATTCTACATACTAAACTGGATTTTTAGTTATGGCTCTGCCAGTAGTAATAGATTACTGGCGTACGCTAATAGTGCTGCTGAATTGGGATATGATGTCGAAATTGTAGCGTTCTTGAGGCTTGACCTTAATAATTGTCAACCCAGAAATGGTGTAACTATTAGAGGACTCAGACCTTGTAAAGTGGAGAGTAAAGTTCTCTCAAAACTTTTATCTTTCTTCACCACGATTTGGTTCTTGCTTGCAGATGTGAAGAAAGAAGATAGATTGCTATTGTATGGTGCAGCTGAATATCTACCATTCCTAGTGTGGTTCAGACGTAAGCAGACCTATTTTGAAGTGACAGAATGTCCCGATTTGTTCAAGCCGAGGACTTATCCGTGGAGATACTACAAGAGACTGTGGAAACAATTGAACGGAGTCTTCGTTATCTCAGGCAATTTGAAGCAGTACTTTGTTGATTATGGGGTCAGTCCGGATAAGGTTCATGTCATCAATATGATAGTGGATCCAAAGCGCTTTGAAGGCGTTCAACGTAACCCTAAAGCAGAGAAATACATAGCGTATTGTGGAAATGTAAACAAGGATAGTAAGGATGGTGTAGGTGACTTGATTGCTTCTTTTGTCAGATATCATGAGAAGTATAGTGATAGAAAACTCTATATCATTGGACCAATCGTTTCGCAGGAACAAAAGCAGGAGTATGAAGAGTATCTGAGACTATCCAAGGCTTTGGATAGTGTGGTATTTACAGATTCTGTATCTCCTACCACTATTCCGCAGTATTTCATGGATGCAGAAATGCTTGTTCTTGCTCGTCCAGACAATATTCAAGCTAAGTACGGTTTCCCCACTAAATTGGGTGAATACTTACTATCAGGTAGACCTGTTGTACTTACTGACGTTGGTAATATCACAGACTTCCTGAAGGATGGCGTCAGCGCCTTCATAGCCAAACCGGGGGATATCGATTGCATCTCTGATAAGATGATGGAAGTATCTGCAAATCCGGAAAAAAATGATTCTGTTGCCATTGTAGGAAAAGAGGTAGCCATGAAGGAGTTTAATAGTTCAACAGAAGTATTGAAGATTATTAATTTGATGTATAAATAATGAGTATATTATGAAAGTCGTTCTTCTCGCCGGAGGCTTCGGTTCCCGCATTTCTGAGGAATCTCAGTTCAAACCAAAGCCAATGATTGAGATAGGTGGCATGCCTATCCTTTGGCACATCATGAAAGAGTATGCCTACTATGGTCATACTGAGTTTATCATCTGCGCTGGCTATAAGCAGGAGTATATCAAGGAGTGGTTCGCTAACTACTTCCTGCACAACTCCGATGTCACCTTTGATTATCGTAATGGTAAGAACGAGATGACTGTTCACCAGACCAATATGGAGCCATGGAAGGTGACTGTGGTCGATACCGGCTACAACACCATGACCGGTGGGCGTATCAAGCGCATCCAGAAGTATGTTGGCAATG
>ERZ1504776.973-NODE-973-length-6285-cov-2.595506_pt1 | contig 6285 bp, 7 predicted proteins | sample MGYA00572317_ERZ1504776 | MGnify/ENA primary metagenome ERZ1504776 (study PRJEB39906, sample SAMEA3182089) | gut metagenome | biome: human; feature: gut; material: Stool; isolation source: human stools | place: Canada | collected 2013-02-04 ... | reverse complement strand
GATAGGGAGCGGACGGGGCAAGATTTTCGCGCTGAGTCAGAAGCATCCATACCCACTGCATCGAAGCAAAACCGCTGAGCGCCGGGTTTTCAAAAATCGTGGCGACCTTCGGTTCTCCGAAACCTTCAAGGAAATTCCGCAAAACGGGCGGATAGGCGTCCTTTCCTAACGCTTTAATTTCATTAGGAGAAGGCAGAGAATTGGGCAATAAAAATATACATGCGGGCATAGCCTTAAATTCTAATTGTTTGATCTCACAGCTAGAATAGCCTGAACGTTTAGTTGGATAAAATTTGTGAAAAATAAACCTTTATCCGGTCTGCCCTTCGAGTGGATGATCGGTCTGCGATATACACTGTCGCGCCGCAAAGGACGCAGCGACGGATTCGTATCGTTCATATCAGCCATGTCGATGGCTTCCATAGCCTTGGGCGTCATGGCCCTCATCATAGTCTTATCCGTGATGAACGGTTTCCAGAAAGAAGTTCGAGACAAGATGCTCTCCGTGCTTTCGCATGCCGAAGTGCTTTCGATCGGAGCTCCGATTCCGGACTGGCAGAAGACTGCCGCAGAACTGAAGAAGCAGCAGCCAGAGATCATCGGCGCAGCGCCTTTCTTAAGGGGGCAGGGACTGCTCACGAGCGGCACCAACGTGCGCGGTGTCCAGCTCAACGGCATTGATCCTGAGACGGAATCTCAGGTCAGCGATGTCGCAAAAAATATGAAGATCGGGCGCCTCTCTGATTTAAAACCCGGTGAATTCAAGATCATTCTCGGCACGGACTTAGCCAGAATGCTCGGCGTGATCCCCGGAGAAAAGGTCAACGTGATGGTACCTCAGGGACAGTTCACGCCGGCCGGAACCATGCCTCGCATGCGCCAGTTCACGGTCGCAGGCGTCTTTAATTCCGGCCACTACGAGTTTGACAGTGCAATGAGCTTCATCAATCTCACGGACGCCGAAAAACTCATGCGTACTCAAACACCCGGAGGCATTCGACTGAAGCTCTCCAACATGCAGGATGCACCGAGAGTCGCCGCTGAACTCAATAATCAAATGCCGCCGGGTCTTTTGGCAACCGATTGGTCTCGTCAGAATCGGACTTGGTTTGCGGCCGTTCAAGTCGAAAAACGCATGATGGGCATCATTTTGTTCCTGATCGTTTTAGTAGGCGCGTTTGGTCTAGTCTCTTCATTAGTGATGACCGTCAACTCCAAACGCAGCGACATCGCAATCCTTCGAACCCAAGGCGCAACGCGCGGTTCGATCATGCGCATCTTTATGGTTCAGGGCGCCTTCATCGGAACCGCCGGCGTGCTGATCGGTGTCGGCGTGGGGCTTCTCATTGCCTGCAATGTGGGCTCCATCGTAGGCGCGATCGAACAGCTGTTCGGCGTTCAGTTCCTGCCCAAAGAAATCTACTTTATCTCGGCAATGCCGAGTGATCCGAGGGCATCCGATGTGATCCCGATCGCCGTCTTTTCTTTCTTGCTGGCTCTTGCGGCCACTGTCTATCCGAGCTGGAGAGCGGCAAACATTCAACCGGCTGAGGCACTGAGATATGAATAACAACGTCGTATTAAAGGCTGTCGGCCTGCAGAAAAGCTATAAAGAGGGCGGCCGACTTTTGCATGTTTTGAAAGACGTCAATCTGGAAGTTCACGAGGGCGAGTCGGTGGCAATCGTGGGCACATCCGGCTCTGGTAAAACAACGCTCCTGCAGTGCATCGGCGGTCTGGACCGTTTTGATAAAGGTTTGATCGAAATCGGCGGAGAAAACATCGCCGAACTCTCCGAGCAGCGCTTAACCGAGCTGCGCAACCGCAAACTCGGCTTTGTGTATCAGTTCCACCATCTGCTGCCGGAATTTACGGCCATGGAAAACGTGGCGATGCCGCTCAAAATCCGCCGTGAAAAAGCTTCCGTCGCGCAAAAAAGAGCGGAAAGCCTGCTCAAAGCCATGGGTCTTGCCGACCGCGTGGATCATCTGCCGAGTCAGCTTTCCGGCGGCGAACGCCAGCGTGTCGCCATTGCCCGAGCCGTGAGCGGCTCTCCGCTGTGTCTTTTGGCCGACGAGCCCACCGGCAACCTGGACGGTGAGACGGCCGAAGTCGTTATCGACTATCTGCTCAAATTGTCGTCCTCTCAGGGCCTTGCCTTGGTCATTGTGACGCATGATCCGGATATTGCCGCGCGATGCGATCGTGTCGTGCGTTTAAAGAACGGATGCATCTTGCCTGAGGAAAACTAAATGCTTCGCTGGATTGACACCCATAACCACTTATTTGTTCTTCCCGAAGAACAGCAGAAAAAAGAAGTTTCGGAGGCCCGCAAAGTCGGCGTCGTCTCTTCTTTGGTGTGTGCCAGCGGTGTCAGTAATCTGGAAGAGGCTCGGCGCTGTGCCTATGAATATGATCAAGCCTACGCCTGCGGCATTCATCCGCTTTACATCGGATACTCCTGGAAAGAAGATCTGACAGCGTTGGAAGCCTTTCTGGAAGAGCACAGAGAAGATCCTCGTCTGGCAGCGGTAGGCGAGTGCGGACTGGATTTCTCTGCAGCCTGCAGCGTTCCGCATGACGTTCAGGAAGAAGTGTTTTCCACGCAGTTAAAACTTGCCCGCAAATATGGTCTCCCCCTGAGTCTTCACGGCCGTGAAGCGATGGATATCGTGCTTAAATACATTCGCCGTCTGCCCCCGCAGCTCGGCATCATTCATGCGTTTAACGGCAGTATGGCCCAGGCACAGGTTTTTCTGCAGAACGGTTTTAAGCTGGGCTACGGCGGAGCGGTGTCCTATGACGGCTCTAAGCGCATCCGCAAAATCTTGTCTGAACTCCCGGATGACGCCTGGGTACTTGAGACGGATTGTCCGGATATGCCGCCGAGCTGGGTGCGCGAAGAAAACAAAGAGAACCCCGAAAGCGCCCTTGCGGACACGGCCTGTTACGGCGCAGTTGCTGCGGAATTAAGAAATACGACGATAGAAGAAATCTCGGAACAGAGCATTCAAAACACACTCAAAGCGATCCCGAAATTCGGAGTGTTAATTTCCGCCTCCTGAGACGAAAAAAGTCATTTTGTTTCCTAAAAGAGGGCTTTTGCTTGGCTAATATAAAGACTGTCTCGCCGATTACGGTCGCCGAGTCGGGAGAATTCGTCCTTATAAATTGCCAAGATCGGAAATGACATCCGAGTCTGCGGCAAAACTCATTCTTTTAGGAAATTAACGTGAAGCGAATTTTAGTGGCTGTCACCGGTCCCGACAGCTTCGGTGTTGTTTACACAACCTCCGATACTCTAAACAAACTCGGCTGTTCCATCATCGATATGGATCAAACGACGGTGAGAAATGAATACTCCGCCATCATGATCGTGGATAAGCCGGAGAGTGTTGGCGACGACGAAGTCGCAAAGATTATTAAAGAAGCACTGAGGGGAAAAGGCTTCGATATGTCCGTCCTCGTCCGCGATTACGTTCCGGGCGAAGCTACCGTTACCCAAGGCGAACCGTTCGTTCTGACTGTGGACGGTACCGACAGCAGGGATATTCTGACGGCGTTTACCAGAGTGTTTTATGAAGGCCGCATCAACATCGACAGTTTCAGAACAATTGAAGTAAAACTGGACGATGCCGGCAACCCTCTGCCGCAGCCGCGTGTTCTTCTGGTGTTTGAAGTCACGGTTCCTCCCGAAGTGGACAGAAAGGCTCTGAGCAGAACACTTTCCGATATCGCCCACGACCGTCATCTTTCCATGAGCATGCAGCACCGCAGAATTTTTGAAGCGGTTCATCGTGTGTCTATCGCTTAATTCAAAAAGGAATAAATCAAATGCTTACAGAACGCGAGGTCATCTCCACGCTGGATATGCTCAGAAGCGAACATTTGGATGTTCGTACCGTGACCCTGGGCTTGAACTTATTCGATTGCGCAAGCGATAACTTCGAAACTTTCGCTTATCGCGTCCGCTCCAAAATTAATCGCCATGCTAAGAACCTCGTTGCCATCTGCAACGAAGTCGGCGACCGCTATGGTATTCCCGTTGTTAATAAACGTATTACGGTCTCTCCGATCGGAACCGTCTGTGCCGGATACAGCCGCGATCAGATGGTCAAAGTCTGCAAACTTTTAGATGACTGCGCCACCGACGCCGGCGTTGACTTCTTAGGCGGCTTCGGTGCCTTGGTCGAAAAAGGCATTACTCCGGGAGAAAGAAACCTGATTGACGCGCTGCCCGAAGCTTTGGCAACAACCAATCACGTTTGCTCTTCCATCAACGTCGGGCGCACCCGCACCGGCATCAATATGGATGCAGTGAAGCTGATGGGCCACAGAGTGCTGGATGTTGCTGCCGCAACTGCTGATCGCGACGGTCTCGGCTGCTGCAAGCTGGTTGTCTTCTGCAATATCCCGGAAGATGTGCCTTTCATGGCCGGCGGTTATCTGGGCGTCGGCGAAGCCGATGCCGTGATCAGCGTCGGTGTTTCCGGTCCGGGCGTTGTGAAAAAAGCAATTGACCGCGCCGTTCGCAGAAGAGGCGAGCAGGTCTCAATCACAGAAATTGCTGAAATCATTAAGACCACTGCCTTTAAGGTAACGAAGGTCGGTCAGCTGATCGGCACCGAAGTTGCCGAAAAAATGAATCTGCCTTTCGGTGTGGCTGACCTGTCTCTGGCCCCGACACCTGAGGTCGGCGACTCTGTCGGTGAAATCTTCCAGAGCGTCGGTTTGTCCTCTATCGGAGCTCCGGGCTCTACTGCTGTGCTCGCCATGCTGAACGATGCCGTGAAGAAGGGCGGTGTCTTTGCTTCCTCTTCCGTCGGCGGACTCTCCGGCGCCTTCATTCCCGTGAGTGAAGATGCGGCCATTGCCGATGCCGCCGCTAAAGGCCTCCTGACACTCGAAAAACTCGAAGCCATGACCTGCGTTTGCTCTGTCGGCCTCGATATGATCGCGATCCCGGGCGACACACCGGCTGACGTAATCTCCGCCATCATTGCCGATGAAAGCGCCATCGGTATGATCAATGCCAAGACCACGGCTGTCCGTTTGATTCCTGTTCCCGGCAAGACCGTCGGTGAACGTGCAGAATTCGGCGGTCTGCTCGGCGGCGCCGATATTATGGCCGTTCAAAAGGGTTCGGCGGCTGGCTTCATCAACCGCGGCGGACGCATCCCGGCCCCGATTCACAGCTTCAAGAACTAAGAGAAGGAAACCAATATGCCCGAGATTAAACGTATCGAGCCCGGACGCCGCTTCAGTGAAGCGGTGGTCTGCGACGGAGTGGTCTATATCTCCGGACAAGTGGATTTAGCCCGTAACCGAGATCCGAAAGTACAGACCGCAGAAGTTCTCAAAACCATTGACGACCTGTTGGCCAAAGCCGGGTCGGACAAAGAACATATTCTTCGCTGCACTGTCTACTTGTCGAATATGGGCTACTTTTCCGAGATGAATCAGGCTTGGGAAGAATGGGTGAGCAAAACCAATCCCCCGGCCCGATCCGTCCTCGAGTCTGCACTTCCCGATCCGTCTTGGAAAGTACAGATTTCAACAGTCGCAGTTGTAGTGGATTAACGCGCCGAAATTTAGACAAATCAGACAGATTCGGTAAAATTACGCATCCTTTTGTAGAAGGTGGTTTCTGTATCAGGACTGCCTTCTTTTGTTTAGTGGTAAAAGAATGGAAGAATCTGCTCCGACTCTTAATTTGGCTGATGTCCGTCGTATCATTGAGCCTCTTTACGAGGGTCAGAAACTTTTCACCGGCGAGTCCGTAATGGCTCATGCCGAGGGCGTCGTGGATATCCTTCGCGGCATTCGCGATGACGATGACCTCCTGGCTGCAGCTTATCTTTTTTGTGTTTGGAACCAGCTCAAAAATCCGAAGGAATGGCTGACCAAGCACTTCGGCAGACAAGCGAACTCGTCGCAAATCTTAAAGTCGTTATTGACGTGAGCGAAAAAGCCCGCTCCCGTGAGGGAGAGGCTCGCATCAGTCAGCAGCCTGACGCCGTACGCCGTCTGCTGCTTGCTCTGTGTACCGACCTTCGCGTGGTACTGCTGCGTTTGGCTTCGCGTCTTCAGACGCTGCGTTACTTCGCAGCAACCAAAGCTCCGGGTGCAAAAGAATACGGTGCCGAGACTTTGGCGCTTTACGCTCCGCTTGCCAACCGCTTAGGTATTTGGCAGATGAAATGGGAGCTCGAAGATCTGTCTCTGCGCTTTACCGAACCTGAAGTTTTCCACACGATTGCCAATAACCTTGAAGAAACCCGTGAA
>ERZ1504776.963-NODE-963-length-6347-cov-3.463287_pt1 | contig 6347 bp, 3 predicted proteins | sample MGYA00572317_ERZ1504776 | MGnify/ENA primary metagenome ERZ1504776 (study PRJEB39906, sample SAMEA3182089) | gut metagenome | biome: human; feature: gut; material: Stool; isolation source: human stools | place: Canada | collected 2013-02-04 ... | reverse complement strand
ATTGGAGTTACCGAAACCAATCAGGCCGATAGATACATAAATCATTGTCTTGTCATGGAATATAAACAAACCGGCCATCGCTATCAGCATCAGCACGCCACTAATACCAAAGAAAGACTTTGCCGACATCTTACGCAAAATGAAAGAACCCAGGAAGCAACCTGCCGTACGGAAGATGAAATAAAGGCTTGTTGCAAAAGCCGCATCGTCAAGCCCCATGCCGAGACGTTCCATCAAAATCTTGGGAGCAGTGGTATTTGTTCCCACATCAATTCCGACGTGACACATGATGCCGACGAAAGAAAGCAGAATAAACGGTTTGCCAAGCAAAGCGAGACATTGTCCGAAAGTGGACGGTTTGCCTTCTTCCTTCTCCTCTTCAATCTGTGTGATATTGAGCAGCAGAATAGCAATGACGGCTACAACCATGTAAATCGGGAACAGGATGCGCCAGCCTAAATCGAAAGTCGGAATGGCCTGTGTCGCTCCCCACATGGCAATGTAAGGTGCAAGGAAAGAGGCAATAGCTTTCACAAACTGGCCGAAAGTCAGGCTACTTGCCAAACGGTCGCCACGTACGATGTTAGAAAGCAACGGATTCAGGGAAGTCTGCATCAACGCGTTTCCGATGCCCAGAAGGGAGAAAGAAATCAGCATCAGCATATAGCTGTCTCCGAAAACCGGCAATAACAAAGAAGCAAAAGTCACAAGCAAACTAAGCAATACGGTTTTCTTCTGACCGATGCGGCTCATCAACATGCCTGTGGGTACGGAGAAGATGAGGAACCAGAAGAATACCAGTGAAGGGAAGATATTCGCCTGCGAGTCCGACAGACCGAGGTCTGCCTTTACATAATTGGAGGCAATGCCTACCAGGTCAACAAATCCCATGGCGAAGAAGCAAAGCATCACCGGGATCAGTTTGGAAAGGGAAGAGTTTTTACTGTTTTCCATTGTTTTATCTTTTATATAATAATTTCTGTTTCTATAGGACAAGACACATAACCCTACGGCAATGTACACGTCAGCCCTTTGTATAGTTGGTGCATCTCCCGTTCTTTGTTGTGCTAAAGCTACGGTATTGTTACCTTCCCACGGCCGTGGTGACTTCTCTTCACGGCTGTGGGAAGAAGCTACCACGGCCGTGGTAGGATCTCGTCACGGCCGTGACGAACTAGTAATACCGTAAGCTTAGAGCAACTATATCCCCGCTTTAATGGTACTCTTCCATAGGGAAAGAGATACTCTACCGTAAGGATACGGGGAAAGAACCCATGGAGCGGAACAATGCGGGGTTATGGTTTCAACTTGTAAATTACAAATGAATCTACTTTATAAGTTCCTCCTTTACTATAAAAGTCTATGTGATTGTAAGGTTCCGAAGGGAATACCTGATTGGTCATCACAAAACGTCCACCGTCCCCAAAAGCCTCAACGCTGGATTTATCAACAAACAGACGGAGTTTTAATACATCTTTTCCGGCTTCAATAGCTGTCCAGGTCAACACCGGGAAGTTCTCATTGAAGCTAACCTCTCCGCTCTTGCGGCGATCCATCGAGAATTTCTTTTCTTTCATGTCATACTGCATATCCACTTCTTCGCCTTTGTCATTGTAGAGACGGAAGCCGATTACGTCTGCACGTTGATTTTCGATTGTCAATTCTATTTCGTATGCACCGTCATTGCCGGGAATCATTTCTTTAATTGTGCGTGTTCCGTTTACTTTGAACGAGCGTTTCTTGGAAGCATCACGCAAAGCCAGCAGTTCGGGAGAGGGAGCTGATTGGAGGTAAGTCTCACCATCTACGGTAAACAGGCTCAAGTCGCGGGGAACGGAGTTCGGACTACGGTATTGGGAGGTAGGAACATCGTTTGCGTATTGCCAGTTGCTCATCCATGCGATAGCGATGCGGCGGTTGTCAGGAACATCACTCCAAGTCACGGTGGCATAATGGTCTTTTCCCCAGTCCATCCATTTGGTTTTGGAGGGTGATTCGTTCACAAACTCTTTTCCGTTGAAGGAGCCTACAAAATATTGAGTAGCACTTCCTCCGAAAGGACCTCCGGGATTCAAATTACAAAGCAGTACCCATTTCTTATCATTGGTACCTTCTACTGGAAGTTCAAACAAATCGGGACATTCCCAAACACCACCATGTGCACCTTGCCCTTCACCAAAACGACTTTCAAAGGTCCAATCTTTCAGATTAGGCGAAGAGAATATCTGCATTTCCTGCCCTACTGCTAATACCATGATCCAGCGTTTGGTGCTTTCATACCAAAATACTTTCGGGTCGCGGAAGTCACGCGCTTCGGACGTCAGTACCGGATTATTCTCATATTTGGTGAAAGTACGTCCGTTGTCAGTACTGTAAGCAATGCTTTGTACTTGTCGGTCACTGTTTTGTGTATAGATGGCGATAATGGCACCTGCACCAAAACCGGCTGTATTATCAAAATCGACAACTGCCGATCCACTGAAAATTGTCCCCAATGCATCGGGAGCAATAGCTACAGGAAGATGTTTCCAGTTTACAAGATCTTGGCTGATAGCATGTCCCCAACTCATATTTCCCCATTTGGAGCCATAAGGATTGTATTGGTAGAAAAGGTGGTATTCACCATCTTTATATACCATTCCATTAGGATCATTCATCCACCCATAAAGAGGTGAGAAATGATAAGTAGGACGGAACTTTTCACGGTTGCCCGTATCGAACGTGTCGGACAATTTCATTTCCTTGCAACAAACAGCAGAAAGTTTCCCCCGTATAGGATCATTCGAGCCTAATTTAAATTTCAACAGTATGTTTTTACCAGCATAAGCCGAAAGATCCAACGGAACAAAATAGTCCACTCTGTTCACTGCCAGACGAACATCCGCAACATTCACCTCTTTATTATTAACGATCATGCTGACACGTACATCAGGCATTACCTCCTCTACAGGTAAAAGCAAATAACGTTGATTTGTATTTATCTGTACCAGGCAATGTCCTTCACCCAAATCTTTTATTAATAAGGAGGAAGTATCGGCCGAAGCATCCAAAAATGAGAAAATCATCATAACCAGAATTGTCAAAAAGGTCTGTACTTGTTTAAAGGAGAATATTACATTCATGTCAGATGGTATTAGAGTTAATTATTAATATTCAATGTCTTCTATTTGTCACCATGCAAAGATAGGTGCAACGGATAGTTACACCTATCACTTTTGTTTCAAAAGATAAAAAAAATGTTACCGATCTATTTCTTAGCGCTTAGATAATGTAATATATTCTTCGTCATGAGCACAATATTATCTTGATAAACGTTTATATTACTATTCTGATTCCATTCGTAAGCAGCCAGACCGAGAGCTATACATGTACCTTGATATTCCGCTGTCGGAGCAAACTCTACCATTCCGGCACAACAATCATCCGTTACGTGTCCCCAAGTCGCCAAAACGGTAGCTTTATTTTCTTCTTCAAATGCTTTCACCACATTTCCTGCATTGGGATAAAGAGCGGGGAAACCATAAGAATTCAAGTCCCACATACAGTTATGGTCTTCACGCCGTCCGGGCCCAATTAACGGGAATGTTTCATGGGGGAATTGGGAAGAAGTAACCATACCAGCAAAAACCGGATGAGCCCGATGGTCATACTCCATTACAATATTGGCATTAATCGTCCAAATGTCTGCCCCATCTCCTCCTTCACCATCTGCAAATATTCCTGGTAGCCGTTCGGTACGTCCAAATGGTACAACCAATTGAGTCGCATGATTGCTTAAGAACAGATTTCCGCCATTCTTATAATAAGTAGCCAACGCGGCAATTGCATCAGCAGACAAAGGTAATTTATCCCATCCTGCTCCAATGCCGACACGGTCTATATGTACCCAAATAACATCATAAGCAGAAAGGTCCTCACCAGTCAATGTAGCGGAAGTAATGACTTTACCATTTACAAATTGCTTCTTGAACCACGCATAGGAAGCTTTTTCATCATCATCTTCTATCTCTTCGGGAGTATCATACGTTATCACGTAAGCTGCATTTGTCAAATCCTGCGCTTCAGAAGGTTTCACCTTTATATTTTCTTCCGTCACTCCGCAATCTATCACTTCGGACGACTCGCTGATATAAAATACCTGATTGCTGCTCGTATTCTCTATCGTGAAACTTGCGAAACGATTATTTTCACCTTCCGCAGCATTCACAGTCACAGGGTTTTCTATATTGTCACTCCAAGCCACCTGAATGGTGTTCGATGTGAAATGATTATATTCGCCTTTCACATGAATCACGCCATAGTCTGCTTCTTTGCCATTGAGTTGATTTTCGCTTCTGTTTACAGTGAACAAGTTATCGCTTATCAGATTGTTTTGTCCGCTTATATCAAAGAAAGTCATTTTGTTTCCAGTAAATTCATTATCCGAGATATTCACCCGGTTACAACCTATAAAATTAGCACAGCGATCATCATTTGCCGTTAGTTTGTTGTGAGAAAATATCAGATTACTTTCTCCGGAAATACGTGCCGTCACACCGCCCTGTGTTGAGCCGAATACGGAATTGGTTACCATATTCTGTATGCCACCATTCATATCAATGCCATTCACTACATCGGTTGCATCTATCCGAGCTAATGTTATGGCGTCACACCCTTGGAGTTTAATACCTTGGTACATATTTTCCATTTTAATATTGAAGAAGTGCAGGCGGTCATTATCATGTTCTACATAAATTCCGGTTCCCTGATGGTCACCCTTCCCCACAAGCGTAAGTCCGTTTACCTCCACACCGCTAATGCGGTTTTTGCGTCCGTCTATATCGGCAACAGGGGCAACGTGTAACGCATATTCGGCATTTCCAAGCACCAGACGACTTTCTCTCGTATCGGCAGCAGCAGTAACCGCTTCATCGTTCACACCTTTCAATGTTACGAAATTACGCGTAAGTTGAATGGGACTATCCAAACGAAAAGTACCTTCGGGAATAAGTATCGTTCCTCCCTCGGGCGGAAGATCGGCTATAATAGCATTTATAAGATCAGCACAATCAGTGGACCCATCGGTTGGAAGTCCGAATTGGGTTATGTCTATAATCTTCTGACCGTTACATTCATCACAGAGAGTATAGGTATCGTCATTGCTGCAAGATGTGCCCAACATCAGGAGCATTCCGCTTATTAAGAATTTATTTATCTTCATGGTGTTACTATATTAATAATGGTGTATGTTGAGGAGGTTATTCTACTATGCTCACCTTATCAGATGATATACAATTAGAGACTTCAGTTCCTGCGTTCACCAGGAATACCCGATAACTCTCCAAATTATCTATAAAGCAGTTTTTGAACACATTTCCTGTTCCTTGAGTAGCATTTACGGCCACAGCATCAGTATAAGCCCATTCACATGACAAACTGTTGGATACAAACATATTGTTGTTACCCTTTACATTGATTATGCCAAAGTCATCACCATGGTCGAGCATCTGATTTTGAAGAGCTCCGGTAAGCCAAAAAATATTCTTATTTACCCGATTATCATTACCACTCAACACGAGAATACCATTGTAGTAGCTTTTGAAATTATTACCTTCAACAATACAGTTATTACAACCATCAAGCACTAAATTTTCACGTCCGTCAGGATAGACCTGATTATTAACAAACGAAAGTTTGTTCACTCCCTGCGCCTTACAGGTTATACCAGTGGGCTGAGCACCCAGTTGGCAATTCTTGATATTAATATTCTCGCCACCAATCAGCACCATACTATTGGGAAGCTCACATACCCAGCAATTGATTATCTGCATATTTTTCGCTTGTTCTATCTTGACGCCTGTATGCAAATTTATACCAATAATATTAGAAAGCATTCCATCATCACTCGTACCGGCAAAGTGTATGCCGATGTTCTTAGCTTCCGTACCACCGGACACCATCAGGTTCATTATCTTTACACCCTTCACGCCTGTCTCTACTTTTATAGCAGTTTCGGCATTACGCGCCACCAATTTACTTCCGCCACCAGGGCCCAACAACTCATTTATTCCATTCACATCAATATTGCTACGCATACCGGGATTCAACCCTTTGAATGTCACATTATGCTTATTAATCACAATGGGAGCGTCGAGCACAAAATCACCTTCAGGAATAACCACTACTCCCCCTTCGGAAGGCAAGGAAGCAATAGCACTATTAATGGCTTTCGAACAATCCGTTTTTCCATCGCCAACAGCTCCGAATGTGGTAACATCGCCTTCGATTTCAGTATGAGTGCCATAACACAACAGATTATCATCACTATCGCAAGCCGTGAACAAACACAGACAGAAAGTGCTAAGCAA
>ERZ1504776.881-NODE-881-length-6748-cov-3.277454_pt1 | contig 6748 bp, 5 predicted proteins | sample MGYA00572317_ERZ1504776 | MGnify/ENA primary metagenome ERZ1504776 (study PRJEB39906, sample SAMEA3182089) | gut metagenome | biome: human; feature: gut; material: Stool; isolation source: human stools | place: Canada | collected 2013-02-04 ... | reverse complement strand
ACCGGAACAGATACATATTCGGCCATCGCCGCAGGTATCGGTTCGTTGAAAGGCCCGCTTCACGGAGGCGCGAATATCCAGGTGGCCGATATGTTCCATCACTTGCAGGAGAATATCAAGGACTGGAAGAGCGTGGACGAGATAGATACCTATTTCACACGAATGCTGAATAAGGAAGTGTATAATAAGACCGGATTGATTTACGGTATCGGTCATGCTGTTTACACGATTTCCGATCCTCGTGCGCTGTTGCTGAAAGAACTGGCTCGCGACCTTGCCCGTGAGAAAGGAAAAGAAGAGGAGTTCGCTTTCCTCGAACTGCTTGAAGAGCGTGCCATCGCTACTTTCGGACGTGTGAAGAACAACGGAAAGACGGTTTCCAGCAATATCGACTTCTATTCGGGCTTCGTATATGAGATGATTGGTTTGCCGCAGGAGATTTTCACTCCGCTGTTTGCCATGGCTCGTATTGTCGGCTGGTGTGCGCACCGCAATGAGGAACTGAACTTCGAAGGCAAACGCATTATCCGTCCGGCTTATAAAAATGTTCTTGATGATCTGGCTTATATCCCCATCAAGAAACGCTGATAAGAACAAATCCTTTTATGCAATAATAACTAACCTCAGACGTACATCTCGGTAATCCCTGCATGTACGTCTTGGTAATCCCCAGTTGTACATCTTGGTAGTACCCGGTTGTACGTCTGGGGTGACTTGTTTCAGGAAGAACATCCGATGTTCATTTAACATTTAACACTTTGCGGTTGCTGTATTTTTCATCCGATGGAGGCTAAGGCATTTATCGTTGGTAGAAAGGGCACAGCCTGGCAGGTAGAAACGCCCTTTTAACGCTACGTTAAAAGGGCGTTTCTACAACCGATGAATTATACATTCTATTTCTTTGGATATCAGTGAACTATGATCTTTCCCTTTGCTGGAGGAGAGATTATGGACAGGTGACCTGTTGAGAACAAACTTGTTATTTTAATAATTACCGTCGATTGCGTCTTTGCTGCTATTATTGGGATAAGGTATAATGTCTATTAAATCAAAATACATTAAGCGTGTTTTTAGATGCGTTCCGGTTTCAAAGCCTGTATATTCCACTTCTTGCGCTTCCGTAGAGAAAAGGTATTTGAAACCGTTTTTCAGATAATAGTTCAGAGGAATATTTTCATTGTAAGCGTCAACAATTAAAAAGCGACACCCTGTTTTGTTTCCCGCATCAATGAACCATGATTTTATGAAAGTCATCAGATCACTGCCTATGCCCTGATGCTTGTATTCTTTATTGATTCCAAGTCTGCCGATTAATACACCCGGATAGCGGTGCATTTGTTTGGCTCGGGGAATGTCTTTCTGAACTTTCTTTTCCCTGCTGTTGGGGAGGATATTTACTCTGATACTATCGTTAGAAACAGTGAAGGCACATACTATGTCCGAAGGCTTTTTATCTGAACGAAAACAGTAACTTTTTCCTAATAGCTGTGCATTATAGAGAGGAGCATCGTTATGAAAGAAGTCGTCTAAGTCTTGGTGCCCACATGAGAAAGGGTCACATTCTTTAATCGTATCTTCATCAAGTACGGCAAAAGTACATTTCTCAAAAAGAAATCCCATGTTTTATAACATTTTAGCCTTTTTGAGCACAGCACGGGCTTCCAGCACATGTTTGCTGAAGTCTTGTTTGTTTTGATTTTTATAAGCCTTGTCCGCTGCCTTAACGAAGTGTTCCGCTTCTTTTCCGTTTAAGGTCGGTATGGCTTTAATTTCCATTGCCATTGCTTTTTCTATTATTTAGTTCATAACCAACTGCAAAGATAGCTGATTTTTAATGAATAAACAAAGAATGCCGGAAGTCTGTTGTCGTTTGATCTGTTTTTTATTTGAGTTATTTTTGTGACCATTCTTTTCTTTTTTTGTTATTTTTGTGAATCTCAAAAGAAAATCAAGATGAGTATAGCTGCCTTTAATCTATTTTTGGGCGTCATGAGTCTGACCGCTCTGATTGTTTTCATCGCCCTCTACTTTGTGAAAGCCGGTTACGGGATATTTCGCACCGCCTCCTGGGGAGTTGCCATTTCCAACAAGCTGGCGTGGATACTGATGGAAGCCCCCGTATTTCTGGTCATGTGCTGGATGTGGATACACTCGGAACGTCGTTTTGATCCGGTCATACTGACATTCTTTGTCTTCTTTCAGATTCATTATTTTCAGCGCGCCTTCGTCTTTCCCCTGCTACTGACCGGAAAGAGTAAAATGCCGCTGGCAATCATGTCGATGGGAATCCTGTTCAATCTATTGAACGGCTATATGCAGGGTGAATGGATATTTTATCTCTCACCCGAGGGAATGTATCATTCCGGCTGGTTCACTTCCGCATGGTTTATTGCGGGCAGTCTGCTTTTCTTTGCGGGCATGTTGATGAACTGGCATTCGGACTATATCATCCGCCATTTGCGCAAACCGGGGGATACCCGTCATTATCTGCCACAAAAAGGGATGTACCGCTATGTCACTTCCGCCAATTATCTGGGCGAAATCATTGAATGGGCAGGCTGGGCAATACTGACTTGTTCACTATCCGGACTTGTATTCTTCTGGTGGACAGTGGCCAATCTCGTCCCCCGTGCCAATGCAATCTGGCATCGCTACCGTGAAGAATTTGGCTCGGAAGTAGGCGAACGCAAACGTGTATTTCCTTTTATCTATTGATTTGAAATAAATTATCTATTGACATAAAATAGCGTACTATGGAATCTAAACTTTTCACCCCTGTTACTTTCGGTCCATTGACGCTGCGGAATCGTACGATCCGCTCTGCCGCTTTTGAAAGCATGTGTCCCGGTAACGCCCCTTCACAAATGCTGCTCGATTACCACCGCTCGGTGGCTGCGGGCGGAGTCGGGATGACGACTGTAGCCTATGCAGCCGTGACACAAAGCGGACTTTCCTTCGACCGTCAGTTGTGGCTGCGTCCGGAAATCATTTCCGGTTTGCGTGAAGTGACCGGAGCTATACACACGGAAGGTGCGGCAGCAGGCATCCAGATAGGGCACTGCGGAAATATGTCCCATAAAAAGATTTGCGGAACCACTCCCATTTCAGCTTCTACCGGTTTCAATCTCTATTCTCCTACATTCGTGCGTGGCATGAAGAGAGAAGAGTTGCCGGAGATGGCCAGAGCCTACGGACGGGCTGTCCACTTGGCACGGGAAGCCGGCTTCGACGCCGTCGAGGTACACGCCGGACACGGATATCTGATCAGCCAGTTCCTGTCTCCCTACACCAATCACCGGAAAGACGACTACGGCGGCTTGCTCCAAAACCGGATGCGCTTTATGGAAATGGTGATGAACGAGGTGATGACAGCGGCGGGAAGCGACATGGCAGTCATTGTAAAAATGAATATGCGCGATGGCTTCAAAGGCGGCATGGAAACCGATGAATCTCTGCAAGTGGCCAAACGCCTGCTGGCATTGGGCGCGCACGCATTGGTACTGAGCGGAGGATTCGTCAGCAAGGCCCCGATGTACGTCATGCGGGGAGCGATGCCGATTCGTTCGATGGCTTACTACATGGACTGCTGGTGGCTGAAATACGGAGTCCGGATGTTTGGAAAGTGGATGATTCCGACCGTTCCTTTCCGGGAAGCCTATTTCCTGGAGGATGCACTGAAATTTCGGGCGGCACTTCCGGAAGCCCCGTTGATTTATGTGGGCGGACTGGTGTCCCGCGAAAAGATAGATGAAGTATTGGATGCCGGCTTCGATGCCGTCCAGATGGCACGTGCGTTGCTCAACGAACCGGAGTTTGTCAACCGGATGAGGCGGGAAGAGCAGGCGCGCTGTAACTGCGGACACAGCAACTACTGCATCGGGCGGATGTACACAATCGAAATGGCCTGCCACCAACATCTGAAAGAAAAACTGCCTCCCTGCCTGCAACGGGAGATTGAAAAACTGGAAAAGCAATGAGTGAAGAGAAATGGGCAATCATCACCGGTGCCGACGGCGGCATGGGAACGGAAATAACCCGTGCCGTAGCCGAAGCCGGTTACCATATTATTATGGCTTGCTATCGTCCGTCCAAAGCGGAACCGATACGGCAGCGTCTAGTGAACGAGACAGGAAACGCAAACCTGGAAGTCATGGCAGTCGATCTGTCTTCTATGGCATCGACAGCTTCTTTTGCCGATCGGATTGTGGAGCGTCATCTCCCCGTTTCCCTGCTGATGAATAACGCCGGAACAATGGAAACCGGACTTCACATCACCGACGACGGCTTTGAACGAACGGTCAGTGTGAACTATCTGGGGCCGTACCTGCTTACCCGGAAACTCCTTCCGGCATTGACATGCGGAGCCCGTATTGTAAACATGGTTTCTTGCACGTATGCGATCGGACACCTCGATTTTCCCGATTTCTTCCGGCAGGGAAGAAAGGGAAGTTTTTGGCGAATCCCTGTTTACAGCAATACCAAACTGGCTTTGATGCTGTTTACGATCGAACTTTCGGAACGCCTCCGTGAAAAAGGAATCACTGTCAATGCCGCCGATCCCGGCATTGTTTCTACCGACATCATCACTATGCACCAGTGGTTTGACCCTCTGACGGATATCTTTTTCCGCCCCTTTATCCGCACGCCGAAGAAAGGGGCTTCCACTGCCGTCGGCCTCTTGCTGGATGAGGCAGTGGCCGGAGTCAGCGGACAGCTTTATGCGAGCAGCCACAGGAAGCAGCTGTCCGAAAAATACCTCTGCCATGTGCAGCAAAAACAACTGTGGCAGGAAACGGAACAGGCTTTGGAACGCTGGTTGAAATAATACTGTTTTTATTTAATTTATGCTGTGATTACTTATTTTTAGGTATTGTATATCTCCGGATATCTTCTTTTTGTTGATCTATTTTTACCAATAGATGGGGATTGTCCCGCATCTCTATTTGTCACTACCTTTGTATCGTTTTAGAATTCGTTATCGGAACTATATAGTAGGTATTAAGTAAATAGAGTAAAAAGAGATGATCAATAAAAGTTTTCTGGTTTTTCTTGCGTTCTTATTTTCAGTGTCAGCATTTTCTCAACATGGGCGATCCGGAGGGATGATTTCCGGAAGAGTGATTTCTACTGTAGAAAAAGAAGTGGTGGACTTTGCGACTGTATATCTGAAAGGGACGAACAGAGGAGCGACTACAGATGAAAAGGGATTGTATCACTTGAAAGCGGCAGCAGGCGACTACACTCTGGTTGTATCGGCCATTGGGTATACGACAGTAGAAAAGAAAGTGACACTGAAAGCCGGTGAAAGAATAAGGGTCAATGTAACGATTGCTCCGCAGGTGACGGAACTGAATGAAGTGGTAGTGTCCACTTCTGCAGTGAGCCGGGTAAATAAATCTGCCTTTAATGCGGTGGCAATTGATGCGAAAGGTCTGCATAACAGTACACAAAACCTTTCTGATGCCTTGGCAAAAGTTCCGGGACTCAAACTTCGGGAAGCCGGAGGAGTGGGGTCGGATATGATTCTTTCGCTGGACGGATTTTCCGGCAAGCACGTCAAGCTGTTTATTGACGGAGTGCCGCAGGAGGGCGTAGGAAGTTCTTTCGGACTGAACAACATTCCCATTAACTTTGCTGACCGCATCGAAGTGTACCGTGGTGTAGTGCCTGTCGGGTTCGGGACGGATGCCTTGGGCGGAGTTATCAATATCGTAACCAATAAAAACCGGAAAAACTGGTTTCTGGACGCATCCTACTCTTACGGCTCGTTCAATACACATAAATCGTACGTCAACTTCGGACAGACCTTCAAGAATGGACTGACTTACGAAATCAACGCTTTCCAAAACTATTCTGACAACAGTTACTATGTGGATACCCCTGTCGAAGAGTTTTATGAAGGCGGCGGCTCGGCTATCAATACGGACAAGGTAGAACATGTGAAACGCTTTCATGACAACTATCACAACGAGGCTGTTGTCGGCAAAGTAGGGCTGGTTGACAAGAAATGGGCGGATCGTCTGATGATCGGACTGACGTACTCGCGTATGTACAAAGAAATCCAGACAGGAGTGGTACAAAAGGTCGTATTTGGTGAAAAATATCGTAAGGGAAACTCTCTGATGCCTTCTCTGGAATATCGTAAACGTAATTTATTCGTCAGGAATCTGGACGTAGCATTCACAGCCAATTACAACCGGAACTTTACGAACAATGTCGATACGGCAACGTACCGTTTCAACTGGCTTGGTGAGAAAACCTCTCTGAAAGGGAGAAAAGGAGAACAGTCATATCAGGATATGAAGTCCGACAACGACAACTGGAACGCTACTTTTACCGCCAACTACCACATCGGCACTGCGCATACATTTGTGCTGAACCACGTCTTGAACACCTTTCATCGTGAAAATCACAACTCCGTTTCTGTCGATGAATCGAACGCTATCGCCAAAGTGACCCGCAAAAATATAACCGGATTTTCATACAGGCTGATGCCTTCGGAGCACTGGAATTTATCCGTATTCGGGAAATATTACAACCAATATAATGCGGGGCCCGTGTCCGCATCGACCAGTGGAACGAGTAACTACGTCCGTCTCACCAATAATGTAAGCTCTGTGGGATATGGCGCGGCCGGTACTTATTTCATCCTTTCGGGATTGCAGGCAAAACTTTCTTATGAGAAGGCTTACCGGCTGCCTACGAACGAAGAACTTTTTGGTGACGAAGACCTTGAACTGGGAAAAAT
>ERZ1504776.850-NODE-850-length-6900-cov-3.320964_pt1 | contig 6900 bp, 5 predicted proteins | sample MGYA00572317_ERZ1504776 | MGnify/ENA primary metagenome ERZ1504776 (study PRJEB39906, sample SAMEA3182089) | gut metagenome | biome: human; feature: gut; material: Stool; isolation source: human stools | place: Canada | collected 2013-02-04 ... | reverse complement strand
CGTCGGTACTGTTCACGATGGCCTCAATGAATTTCTTGGCAGAAAGAATATCTGCTAACGTACTTGCCCGATACTCGGCCAGACGTTCCGCCATACGGTTGAAACTCTCGGCGACTTCCCGAAACTCCTGATTATTTCTCATATCCAGCCGTTCTTCATAATTATGATTGGCTATTTCAAGAATCCCTTGTTTCAGTTCCTTGATGGGTTTACTGATTGTTCGGGGCAACCAATACAGCAATGTCAATCCGGTCAATATACAAATACCGCCGGTAACGGAAATCCACAACAGAGCGCGTTCCAATGCCGGCATAGCGGCAGGGCTATCAGGTTCTGTGGCAGTCAGCAGCTGAAGGTTCACAACAGAAAGTGTTACCAGCAAAATAATCATTCCCGCCAGCATCCCGATGCCGAGAATCAGTTTTGTTTTAATATTCATATCGTTCATACGGTTAATATTATGCAAGTATAATCAAATCTACATTAGCTTGTGACAAATTATTCAAAAACTTTCGATATCCGAGTATGGAGCAAATGGCATGAGGAAATCTCAGATTAGGAGTTCCCATGCAGACAGAAGATATTTGCTTGTCCCGACAAACTTTGACAATACTCCCCAGAATATCCTTCGACTGCACCTGGATGACCTCTCCGCCCAGTTCTGCTACCAGCTTAAAATGATTCAGCAAATAACGCTGACTGGCCAGATCAATCCGGTCCATACTCTCCCTCGGAGTCTGCACATAGAGAGCAACAAAAGTTGTATTATATCGTGTTGCCAGACGTGCCGCCTTCCGGATAATCCTCCTGGGTGTTTTCTCATGACTACTGATACAAGCCATGAACTTCTCATGCCTGATTCCGACCGAAACACCCATCACAACCTCATTCTCCACCTTCTTCTCCACCCGGAGCGCCACTTCCTTCAGAGCCAGTTCCCGCAGTTGAAGGATATTCTCGGTCCGGAAGAAATTATCCAGTGCTGTCTGAATCTTTTCCGGACGGTATATCTTTCCTGCTTTCAGACGCGAGATCAGTTCTTCCGCTGTCAAGTCGATATTCACCACTTCATCCGCTTCCTGAAGCACACTGTCCGGCACCCGTTCTTTCACCTCGATCCCTGTAATCTCCTGCACTTCTTCATTCACACTCTCGATATGCTGGATATTGATTGCGGAAATCACATTAATCCCCTCATCCAACAGAGTCATCACATCCTGCCAACGTTTCTCGTTCAAACTGCCTTCCACATTGGTGTGTGCCAGTTCGTCCACAATCACAATCTCGGGATGAAGGCGGATAATGGCGTCCACATCCATTTCCTCCAACTCTTTTCCTTTATAGAAAATTTTACGTCGGGGGATCACAGGCAGTCCCTGCATCAGAGCCTCCGTTCCGGCACGTCCGTGAGTTTCAATATAGCCGATTTGTACATCCACCCCATTCTCCAGCAGTTCATGAGCCTCCTGAAGCATACGGTAAGACTTCCCTACACCGGCTATCATGCCGATATAGATTTTAAACTTGCCTCGATGAGACTTCTTGATCAGATCCAAAAAATGTTGTACACTCTGTTCTCTATCCATATCCATTTCATTAATTGCTGTTTATAAACTATTTCAACCCGTAGTAATCATCACGATCACCACGGGTTTCTGCATAATAAAAATTCATGAGTTTATATCTATGGTCTTAAAGTTACGCCAAAAACCAAAAAAGCATCTTCAACACATGGATTCCATATAGCCTGTGCAAATATCGGCAATGAAAACTTATCATTAATTTTTATCTCTGTCATTCCTTTTAAAGCTACATTAGTCACGGCGAAGCCACTATTCGTGTAGATACCCTCCGCCTTATACGGCACTGCGCCGCAAGTTACATTTAAATCGACATTTTTCACACTGAAAGGATAGTTCAGTTCCAGATAGGAGGAATAATTCTGCTTCAGTTCTCCGCTATCATTCAGCTTCTTGTCTTTTCCGGCAAACATCGTATACCACGCTACGGACAGGGGAAACTTCTCTACGGGCAACGTATAAGCCAATCCCGCCTCAAAATGATGTCCCGTCTCGTGGCTCTTAAAATTAAAATATTTATATGCCCCTTCACCTTCCCACCACAAATCGGCAACCGTCAGCGTAGGTCCCGCCTTACCAAACTTATAGGCAAGAGTCAGATCCAGTTCTTTATTCCCCCCACTGAAATTAGTAGATCCCCATGCGGTAACAGAAAAATTATCGAACCCAAACCCCAGCGTGGGTTGAAAAGCCGCACCTCCACCCTGGTACATTCCCCGCCAGACATAGGAACTGACAATATCTCCCTGCACAGCAAATTCCTGTGCTTTTGCATCCGTTATACCCGATACGCATACAGTTGCCGCAACCAATGCTCCTACAACAATCTTCTTACTAAAAAAACTCTTCATATTTATCTTTTTATTTTATGTTTCTAAAAAAGAGCAGCGCCCTGTCCAGCCCTGTTTATTTGAACCGCAATAAATAACTAAAACGATTCGGACAGGCACGCCGCCCAGTGTTTGGTTATTTATTCTCTTCAAGTGCTATATTCAGCTTCAGCACATTTATTTTCTCCGTTCCGAAAATTCCGAGTAAAGGCTTCTCCACACTTTGATCAACGATTTCTTTCACTTGATTTTCAGTCAGTCCACGTGCCTGTGCCACTCTCTTTACCTGCACATATGCACATTGCGGAGTAATATTAGGGTCGAGACCGGAGGCACTCGCCGTTACCATCTCCGCCGGAACATCTTTACGGCTCAGATAGGGATGATGTACAAGGAACGTATCGATACGCGCTTCCACTTCAGCCAGATATTCGGGATTCGTGGGTCCTTTGTTGCTGCCGGACGAACTAGAAGCATCATAACCGTCTCCGGCACACGAAGGACGTCCCCAGAAATAAATATCTTTTGTAAACATCTGACCGACATTGGCCGCACCCACCACTTTTCCATCCAGTGTGGCAACTTCAGCATTTCCCTTATTAGGTCCTGCCACTTGTGCAAACAACCACAAAATAAGAATATAGAATACGGAGAAAAAGACACAGAAAACAAGAGTTATCTTTAGTGATTTAAATAAAGTTTTCATCGCTATTGTTTTTTAATTAAAAGAATAAACCTACTAATAAATCAATCAGTTTAATTCCGATAAACGGAGCAATCACACCACCTACACCGTAAATCAGCAGATTCCGGCGAAGCAAAGCACTTGCACCTATCGGCTTGTACTGAACGCCACGCAAAGCCAACGGAATCAAGATCGGAATAATAATCGCATTGAAGATGACTGCCGAAAGGATCGCACTCTCAGGACTATGCAACTGCATGATATTCAACGCCGCCAGTTCGGGGATAGCCACCATAAACAAGGCGGGGACAATGGCAAAATATTTAGCCACATCGTTGGCGATAGAGAAAGTAGTCAGTGTTCCACGGGTCATCAGCAACTGCTTACCGATTTCCACAATCTCGATCAGTTTGGTAGGATCATTATCCAGATCTACCATATTGCCGGCTTCCTTTGCAGCCTGCGTACCACTGTTCATTGCTACTCCGACATTCGCCTGAGCCAAAGCGGGAGCATCATTCGTACCGTCCCCCATCATTGCCACCAGTTTGCCGGACTGTTGTTCCTTCTTGATATATTCCATTTTATCTTCCGGCTTCGCTTCGGCAATAAAATCATCGACACCTGCCTTTTCTGCAATATATTTGGCAGTCAGCGGGTTATCACCGGTCACCATCACTGTCTTCACTCCCATTTTGCGCAAGCGTTCGAAACGTTCCTGAATACCCGGCTTGATGATATCCTGCAATTCGATAACACCCGTCACTTTCCGATTAACACATACCACCAACGGCGTACCACCATTGCTTGAAATAGCAGCGATCACCTTTTCCACTTCTTCGGGGAATTTATTTCCGGCAGTTTCCACAATCTTACGGATAGCATCAAAAGCCCCTTTACGAATCTGAGTTCCGTCCGGCAAATCGACACCCGAGCATTTGGTTTCGGCTGTAAACTTAATCATTCGTGCGCCTGTCGTATTCAAGCTGCGCATACGGATACCTGATTCACGTCCCAGTTCTACGATTGATTTGCCTTCCGGAGTTTCATCGGACAGAGAAGAAAGCAGACAGTTTTCTACAAAAGCGTGCAGATCAATGCCCGGCGCAGTGTGAAAATGGGTAGCTTTACGATTACCGATGGTGATAGTTCCGGTCTTATCCAGCAACAAGGTATCAATATCGCCGGCAGTTTCCACTGCCTTACCCGATTTTGTTATCACATTCGCACGTAGTGCACGGTCCATACCGGCAATACCGATGGCAGAAAGAAGTCCTCCGATTGTTGTCGGAATCAGACACACAAACAAAGAAATAAGTGAAGCAATGGTAATGACAGTATTGCTGTAATCGGCAAACGGTTTTAACGTCACACACACAATGACAAAGACAAGTGTAAAACCAGCCAGCAGAATAGTCAGTGCTATCTCATTCGGAGTTTTCTGACGAGACGCACCTTCTACCAGTGCAATCATTTTATCCAGAAAACTTTCTCCCGGTTGGGTGGTCACCATTACTTTTATATGATCGGACAATACTTTCGTACCTCCCGTCACTGAGCTTTTATCGCCGCCTGCCTCCCGGATCACCGGAGCAGACTCACCTGTAATCGCACTTTCATCGATAGAGGCCAATCCTTCGATTATTTCCCCATCGGACGGAATCACGTCTCCGGCTTCACAGACAAACACATCTCCTTTCTTTAGCTGTGAAGAACTTACAGTCACTATTTGATTACCTTCCACCTTTTTGGCAGGTGTCTCTTCCCGTGTTTTACGCAGGCTGTCGGCTTGCGCTTTTCCCCGTGCTTCGGCAATCGCTTCGGCAAAATTGGCAAACAGCAGTGTAATAAACAGAATGATAAACACAGCTATGTTGTAGGCAAACGAACCCTGAGAGGGATTGATGATGGAGTAAAGTGTCACAAACAACATGACCACTGTAGCCACCTCTACCGTATACATGATCGGGTTCTTTATCATCAGTCGCGGGTTTAGCTTCACGAATGATTGTTTCAGGCTTTCTATAACTTGCTCCTTTTGAAACAAAGAAGCTGATTTCTTATCTTTCATATCTTCTCTAATTCAGAATTACAAACTTAAATGTTCGGCAATTGTACTCAAAGCGTGTACCGGGAAGAAGGACAGAGCAGCCACAATGAAGATAACGACAAACGTCATTATTCCGAAAGTCAGCGTATCAGTCTTCAGCGTTCCGGCACTCTCGGGAATGAACTTCTTCTGAGCCAGCAGGCCGGCAATGGCAACTTGTCCGATAATAGGCAGGAATCGGCTAAGAATAAGTACAATGCCACAGGTCCAGTTCCAGAAATAAGTATTATCTCCCAGTCCTTCAAAGCCGGAACCATTGTTAGCGGCACAAGATGTATACTCATAAAGCTGCTCACTCAAGCCGTGGAATCCAAGATTGTTCAGCCAACCGCCCTCGCTTTCCACAAAGTCAGGATGATGTACATATATATAACTTGAGATTGCTGTGAACACTAATATGACAAATGGATGAAGCAGTGCTACTATCGTAGCTATTTTCATTTCACGGGCTTCTACTTTCTTTCCGAGAAATTCCGGGGTACGACCTACCATCAAACCGCTGATAAATACCGCGATAATAATGAACGTATAATAATTCATCCAACCTACGCCTACACCGCCGAACCAAGTATTAATCTGCATATTCAGCATCTCCATCATACCTGACAACGGCATAGTAGAATCATGCATACCATTCACCGAACCATTGGAAGTAACAGTAGTCACAATACTCCAAAGTGCTGTAGCTCCGGCACCCAAACGAACTTCCTTACCTTCCATCGCACCGTTATCCTGCGCAATTCCCAGTTCATCGATACGGGGATTTCCACCCATTTCCTGACTGACATTGATACAGACGCCTACCAGGAAAGCAAAGAGCATCACTCCGAAAATACTATAAGCCAGTTTCTTTCTACGAGTATAAAACCCTAATGCAAGTACCATTGCCATCGGAATAATCAAGATAGACCAGCACTCCACCATATTGGTAAGATAAGTCGGATTTTCCAACGGATGAGAAGAGTTCACACCAAAGTAACCGCCTCCATTCGTTCCTAATTGTTTAATGGGCACAATGGCAGCCGCAGGTCCTTGCGAAACCATCTGTTCCTGTCCTTCGAGGGTAGTTACCTTCATTTTTCCGTCGAATCCCATCGGGGTTCCCTGAAGAATCAGGATGAAACCTACAATCAAAGAAAGCGGTAACAGGATACGTGTACAGCTCACTACCAAAAAATGCCAGAAGTTACCGATTGTTTTTGTTGTCTTGGCAGCCATACTCTTCATAATACCAGCCATAGCAGCCATACCGGTTGCAGCGGTAATAAACTGGAAGAGCATAATGACAAACAGCTGTGTGAAGTAAGTCAATCCGCTTTCGCCACTATAGTGCTGCAAGTTACAGTTGACCATAAAACTGATACAGGTATTAAAAGCCTGATCCGGCGTTTGGGGTCCGTTGCCATCCGGATTTAAAGGTAACCATCCTTGCGAAACCAGCAATACCATTCCCCATACGAACCAAAAAGCATTCAATATCAATAATGCTTTCAGAAACTGTTTCCAGTTCATTTCTTCTTTAGGGTCAATTCCGCATACTTTATAAATGACTCTTTCAATAGGAGCCATGAAATCCGACCAGGTTTTCTCTCCTTTATAAACCTTGGCAATGTATCTTCCTAGTGGATAAGCCAAAATCACCATCAAGGCAACTTGTGCTGTCTCTTATACACATCTGACGCTGCCGACGAATAG
>ERZ1504776.814-NODE-814-length-7167-cov-4.520388_pt1 | contig 7167 bp, 3 predicted proteins | sample MGYA00572317_ERZ1504776 | MGnify/ENA primary metagenome ERZ1504776 (study PRJEB39906, sample SAMEA3182089) | gut metagenome | biome: human; feature: gut; material: Stool; isolation source: human stools | place: Canada | collected 2013-02-04 ... | reverse complement strand
CGGAGAACCAATCGGTGAAATCACTCCAGGAACCCATGGCGGAGAACTGACTTTAAGTAATGGCAACTCTTTCAACCTTTTTGAGAATGTCCTTCCGGAGGGTGCAACTGAAGTGTTCATCATTGACTCCAAAGGGATTAATTATCAAACTCCTGCCAACAAGCCCAAAGTGAAAGAAATCAAAAATACGCTTCGTACACTGCATGGTATGGAATGTCACATTGTCCTTTCAGATGGAACAAAAGTACATCTGAACGCAGAATCACAACTGACTTATCCGATTTGTTTCAGCGATAAGGAACGCATCGTACAGGTTGAAGGTGAAGCCTATTTTGATGTTGCTCCAGATAAAGCACATCCTTTTATCGTGCAAACACCGCACACTTCTATTCGGGTGACAGGAACTTCTTTCAATGTAAGGGCTTATGCGGATGAAGAAGTGGAAAGTACTACACTAATTAGTGGAGCTATAGAGATTAACAGTGAAAACGAAGATTATGAATTGATTCCAAACCAACATTTCGTATATGACAAAAATAGTCGGGAAAGTACCGTATCTAACGTAAATACAGAATTATACACTTCCTGGGAGTCCGGATCATTCATATTTATGAACGTTCCTCTTGAGAATGTAATGTCATATCTTTCCAAATGGTACGGATTCACATACACTTTTGAAGACGATGCAGCCAGACAGGTACAAATCGGAGCTTATCTCAACCGCTATGCAAACATGAATCCAATTATCGACATGATAATGGAATTAAATATGGTAGACATAAAACAAAGAGAAGGTATACTGCACATTTCTTATAAACAATAACTATTAATACATATTATAACTAACGCATTATGAAAAAACGAACACAATCCTCCTCAAAGGGAGTATCTTATGTAAGCAGAAATTTCGTTAAGTTCTGCCTTTTATGGATATTCTCCCTTTCTTCACTTATGATTCAAGCACAAGACAATCAGCGAATCTCCGTTGATCTGAGAGGCGAAAGCTTGGAATCTACGCTTTGGTATTTGCAAAACCGTACAAAATTCATCTTTATGTACGCAACAGAAGATATCGCTAACATAACCGATATCAGCGTAAGGGCAAAAAACAAAACGATCACCGAAATTCTGGATGAATGTCTGGAAGGAACTAACCTGACTTATGAAGTATCAGGCACTGCCATCGTTATTAAGAAAAGAAAGACTAATAAAATCACGATTAGTGGATGGATACGTGATGCAAGCGGTGAAGCACTTCCCGGAGCTACAGTCACTGTCCGAGGTTCAAAACATGGAGCTATCGCCGGACTAGACGGACATTACACTTTTAATATTCCTGCGCAAGAAGGGTTAATATTAACTTATTCATTCATCGGAATGGAGAAAAAGACTGTAAGATATACAGGAAAGAAAACGATTAATGTCACTCTAAACAGTTCCAGTACTGAAATTGACGAAGTGGTCGTAACCGGTTATCAGAATATTCAACGCCGTGACCTAGTAGGTTCTATTACCACAGTAAAAGCAAAAGATATTTTAATGCCTTCATATACCACTATTGACCAAATGTTGCAAGGACGTGTGGCAGGTATGATTGTCACCAATACAAGTAGTCGTGTAGGTACTGCCCCGAAAATTCAAATCCGTGGTACCAGTACCTTACTGGGTAATCAAGACCCACTTTGGGTAGTCGACGGCATCATTCAGGAAGACCCCCTGGAATTGAATGCATCTTCTCTCATGACAGAGGACTTGAAAAACATTATCGGTAATCAGATTTCTTGGTTAAATCCTGCTGATATCGAAAGCATTAGTATTTTAAAAGATGCTTCTGCGACCGCTATTTATGGTTCAAAAGCATCGAATGGTGTTATTGAGATCACAACCAAAAAGAATACGACTGATCGTCTAAGCGTCAATTACACATCTAACTTTGTAATGGGCACGCGTCCCAACTATGGACAGTTTAATTACATGAACTCCAAAGAAAGAGTACTATTCTCACAAGAAGCGTTTAACTGGGGAACACCTTATGGCGCAGAACCAATCAAACAAATATATACTTATGAAGGATTATTGAATATGTATCTATCGCACGATATATCTTCTGAAGAATTTCTGGCACAACGCAATGTTCTGGAAACACAAAATACAGATTGGTTCAAACTACTAACCCGCCGTTCTTTTAGCCATAACCATAATATAAGTGTTTCCGGTGGAACAAATAAATACAGTTATGCAGCTTCTATGGGATATTCCAATAGCGAAGGGCAGGAAATAGGAAACGACAGTGAACGTATGACCGGACGCGTTGCCATCACCATACGCCCGGTACAAAAACTAACGATTAATGCAACGATCAACGGCAGCGTAAGTACGAATAACGGTTTTGCCGGAGGAGTCAATCCTATGGGGTATGCTACCACTACCAATCGTTCTATAGACCCTGATGCTTACTATCAAATGAAAGCCTCATACCCATACAATAGCGGAGTCAAATCATTATCATACAATTTCGTAAATGAACGGAATAATAGTGGTTCTAAATCAAAATCAAGTTTCATGTCAGCTTCACTGGACTTGAAATGGAATATTTTAGACTGGTTAACTTACCAATTTACTGGTGGATATTCAAATAATAACAGCACAAACGAAGCTTGGGAAACTGAACAAACGTTTTATATTGCTGAAACATATCGTGGTTATGATTTCAACTCTGTCTCACCAAACAGTAAAGAGTTTGGAGCAGCCTTACTCCCATTCGGAGGCGAATTATTCACAAATAACGCACAGCAGTACTCTTACAACATCCAAAATAAACTGCAATTCAGTAAAGCCTTTAATAATGAGAACCGAATTAATGCTTTAGTAGGTATGGAATTACGTTCTTCCACTAATAAAGGTGTCAGCAATACGGTATGGGGATATGCCCCAGATAGAGGAGAAGTCATAACATTACCAACCACTCCACAAGCTTTTACACCTATTACAGGTTCTAAAGACGAAGGATGGGGGCTTTTAAAAAAGATATATGATGGTGGATGGAGAAAAGTCAATACTACAGACAATTATCTTTCCGTATTCGCCACATTGGCATATTCACTCAAAAACCGATATGTTGTTAATGCAAATATACGTAATGATGCATCCAACCGTTTCGGTCAGGATGCTAATCACCGTATTGATCCTACCTATTCATTCGGTTTCTCCTGGAGAGCTTCAGAAGAGGACTTCATGAAGAAATATGTAAAATGGATAACAACCTTAAACTTCCGCGGCACCTATGGTATTCAAGGAAATGCAGTAACGCGCATTAGTCCGGATTTGATTTTAAATCAGGGGAAAGTGGCAAATCTATACAACAGATATCAGTCTACCATCTCCCAAATTCCAAATCCGAATCTATCATGGGAACGTACCAAATCATGGAATTTCGGTGTAGATCTGGAATTATTCAGTATGTTTTATATGAATCTGGAATATTATACACGACGCTCCAATGCGATTGTTGAACTGGAATTACCTTATGAATATGGAATAACATCCATGAAACGCAACGGTGGTATTATCCACAACAGAGGTATCGAATACACATTAACTTTTACCCCGATACAGAAACGGGACTATGCATTAAGTATCAGCTTGAATGCTTCCAAGAACTGGAATGAAGGCGGACATACAGACATTGATGTCAATGCAGCTTCCTTCTTAAGTGGACGCTCAGATATTTTACTAAAAGAAGGGTATCCGCTCAGCAGTTTCTGGTCATACTCTTTTGCAGGGTTAGACGGAAAAACCGGTGAAGCTTTATTCAATCTTTTGGATATTCCGGAAGAAGAACGTAGCAGACAAATAGATCCGACTACTTATCTGGTATATTCTGGTCAGAAAGAGCCTTATTTCACCGGTGGATTGAGCTTAAGTTTCCGCTATAAATCATTAACTTTAAACACCAGTTTTTCACTTTTACTCGGCAACAAGAAGCGTCTGCCATCACCATACGAACAATTCGCTAGTTCTTATTATATGCCAGATCCATATACAAATATAAACCGCGATTTACTGAACCGTTGGAAAGAACCGGGAGACGAAGCCCATACAATCATTCCTTCTTTACCCAAAGCAGGAATGGCTTATATAGAATTGCCCAACAATGAGAATGTTTATAGCATTCCATTATGGGAACAATCTGACGCTATGGTGGTCAGTGGTTCTTTCTTACGCTGCCGCAACATCGGTCTATCCTGGCAAATGAAACGTGAGTGGTGCGAAAAAATATATATGAAAAATCTATCACTCAACTTTAACATGGATAACATCTTTGTTATCGCCAGCAAACGTTTCAACGGTTTCGACCCGGAAGTTAGCAACAGTGTACTTCCACGGAATTATTCATTAGGTATTAACATTGGTTTCTAAAAAAATAAAAAGATAGACAATGAAAAGAATTATATATATACTAACAGGAATAGTCTTACTATCACTATCCTCTTGCTCAGATTTTCTAGAGCCTAAATCTCAAAGTGAGTATGTTCCCAAAGATGCAAATGCTTTACAAGAAATGCTGATCGGTTCTGCTTATCCCAGACAGGACAAAGGCAATTTTCTACTACCCTTTCTTAGCTTCTTAGACGATGACATTCAGTTCCATAAAACTGACTATGAATTTAGCACTAACTCTCTAAAAGATGTGGAAGCCAAACAAGCTGTTTATACATGGCAACCGGATATGTTTTTTATTATGGAAAGGAATGGTTATCCTCTTCAGAATATCTGGGAAGGATACTATAACTATATCTTAGGCGCAAATGCAGCTCTTGATTATATCGACGACGTAAATGGTACGGAGGCTGAAAAAAATTATGTAATAGCCCAATCCCTCGGATTAAGAGCTTTCTATTATTTTATGTTGGTTAATCATTTTGGAGCACCATACAACTATAACAAACAAGCTTTAGGAGTTCCGCTCAAATTAGACAGCAACCTGCTCCCTGAAGACCAACTATTAATGACACGAAACACCGTTGAGGAAGTATACAACCAAATTGTGGACGACCTGAATGAAGCTGAACGTTTATTTCTTACATTGAGCAAAGATAAACAATATGAGCCGAATTATCTGGTCAGCCTTCCAATGATACAACTACTGAAATCACGTGTCTTTCTTTATATGGAAAACTGGAAAGATGCTGCTATATACGCCAACAAAGTAATAAAAGACTGGTCCTTCGCTTTAGTAGACTTAAATAACCTCCCTTCTCCAACAGTGGCAGAGCCTTATTACAATTTTACATCTTTAAAATCATCTGAGGTTATTTGGTTATATGGAAGCGTTTCAGACTTAACTGTATTCAATGATCAGTCGGTAGAGTATGAGGAACAAGGTTACTTCGGTAATACCACCTATTACCGAGAAGCTTTTATCGCTTCTGATAACCTGATTGAAAGCTTTGAAGATGGAGATTTAAGAAAAGAAAAGTATATAGCAAAAGAGTTCAATAAAGATGATCAAGTTTTCTATGAAGACTCTTATACTACTTTCGGCAAATACAAACTTTCAGCTACAGGTGAACCTAGTGGTTCGGAAAGCTTTGCTTTATCCTTCAGACTAGGTGAGGCTTATTTAAATCTAGCAGAAGCAGCTGCACATAATAATGACGAGAGTACAGCACTCTCTGCTTTAAAAACCTTACTGGCTAAACGTTATGAACCCGACAAATTTGTTGAGCCTACCGGATTAACAGGTGATGCGCTCAAAACTTTCATCAAAAATGAAAGAAGAAAAGAACTTTGTTTTGAAGGGCAACGATGGTTTGATCTCCGACGCTACGGAATGCCACAAATTATTCATAGATGGGGAGAACAGGTATATACATTAAAACAAAATGATCCTTCCTATACCATGCCTATACCAGACGCCGTCTTAATTAAAAATAAAAAACTGGAGCAGAACCCTTTAGCTCCAAAACGCGAAAGTTAATAGTATATATCTTATGAATTAAACAAAAGAAATGAATATGAGAAAAAAATATATATTATGGGGATTACTTGCTTGTATGGCATTATTCACCTCATGTTATGAAGAAGACACACTGACTCCTACAGAAGGAGGCGTTGAATTACGTTTCAAAGTACCTCAAGGAAATAATAGCTGGGACGATGACATCGCCCAAATATACGAAAACTATAATGTATATCTTATTTATAAAGATCTGCAAAGAGCTGATTTTAACCGTAGCTGGACAGGTACATCATATGGTAGTGGCTACGAAGGCCAAGGCTGTGTAAATGACGAAATGACCAATTACTATGTCGAATTTATGAAAAAGCATATCTTTGCATACTTGAATCCGCCGATCACATCTAAAGTTCTGCCTATGTATTGGTATTTGGGATACAATGTCTATAGTAAAGGCGTATTAGAAGTTGGAGGCGTAATCCTAGCAAGCTGGATTGTACCCATACACGAAAATTACGATGGGCTGGATTATTGGTGCACTTGTATGTTTGGAGAAGACAATCCCAGCGATCCTTATTTAATTCCCACAGACAGAGCACTCCTTGACAGACGCCGGAAAATGATATTGGCTCCCGTATTGGAAAAAGCAGTAAAAGCCGGAAACATCATTATACCTGAAGAATTTGAAGTGGGATTCGACCATGTCACTAATCTGATAGCAGGCTTGGGAATGGAAGATGACCCAAACTATTATCTTACCAGAGGATATCCGGGAAGTGTAAACACGTATGTATTCAATAGTACCAGCGAACCAGCCAACAACTCTTATCCTCCAACCAATGAAGAGACTTTTATAGGATATATGCATCTTTCCATGTACTATAATCAAGCACGACTAGCAGAGGTATATCCGGCTGATAAATATCCTTTTCTCACCGAAAAGTTTGCTTTCGTACAGAAATATTTAAAAGATAAATACCAGATCGACCTGGAAGCAATAGCCAACGGACCGGAAGACTGGAATTTACCTTTACCTCCAATACCAGAGACTCCCGATGAAGAATAACAACTCTGATAATGAACAATAAACTAATAATAATGACAAAAATAAAAAATCTATTATTAACTATATTACTCGTATGCGGTGCCACTGTATGGGGAAATAACGGGCTAAGAATATCAGGAAGAATAAAAGTATTAAAGCCAAC
>ERZ1504776.802-NODE-802-length-7267-cov-2.835829_pt1 | contig 7267 bp, 4 predicted proteins | sample MGYA00572317_ERZ1504776 | MGnify/ENA primary metagenome ERZ1504776 (study PRJEB39906, sample SAMEA3182089) | gut metagenome | biome: human; feature: gut; material: Stool; isolation source: human stools | place: Canada | collected 2013-02-04 ... | reverse complement strand
ACCTATAATACAGTCGGTAATGACCAGATTATTCTCCGTTATGCCGATGTGCTGTTAATGTACGCTGAAGCTTTGAATGAAATCAGTTATAGTAATTTGCAGAATTCAGAAGCTATGGTTGCTTTGAATGCTGTGCATACTCGTGCCGGATTGTCTCCGCTTCAGATAACAGAGCTTCCCGATCAGGATAGCTTCCGTAAAGCGATTATGTTGGAACGTCAACAGGAGTTTCCTTATGAAGGACAGCGTTGGTTCGATTTGGTACGTATGGGAGGTGCTAAGGAGGCTATGAAAGCAGAAGGACATATTATTCAGGACTATCAATTCCTGTATCCTATTCCAAAAACGGAGTTGGAAAGAATAAACAACACAGAACTGTTGTGGCAGAATACGGGATATTAATAGGATTAAACTAAAAGAAATCAAACGATGAAAAAAATACTATATAGCTTGTTGTTTATTTTCACGGTAGTCTTTACTGCTTGTGAAGAAGATCTGCCAAAGGCAAGTTTCGATTTATATGAACTGAAGTCACTAACGGCAACAGCCGGAGATATGAATGTGACTCTTTCCTGGGAAGCATACGAGAATGCCCGTCCGAATGAATATTTGATTCTTTGGACTTCCGGATCATCAGAAGCGGAAGGAGGCGAGATGACTGTGGATGCAAAAACAATGACTGCCACTATCAATAATCTGGTGAACGATGTTGCTTACACTTTTTCTGTGCAACCTCGTTATGCGGGAGGATTGGCCAGTAAAACTACTGCTGCCTGTACACCGAAGAATGCAAGATATCCGATTTCTGATCTGACGGCAGCAGCCGGCAATGAAAGAGTGCGTTTGAGATGGACGAAACCTGCAAGTGAACGTTTCACTCGCTATCAGGTTACCGTGAATCCCGGTAATCAGATTATCAATCTGGATGATACTTCATTGGAAGAATACATCGTTGATGGTTTGACTAACGATCAGGAATATACATTCAATGTAGTCTGTGTTTATCCTACAGGCAATTCTATTGCGGTGGAAACTTCTGCTACTCCCGGATTGATCTATCCTATTCTCGCTAGTACGGAACTGGTTGTGTGGGAGCCTTCTACCTTTGCTTATAACGATATGTATTTCATGGCTGGTGAAGTGAAATCGGTAAGTTGGGATTTTGGTGATGGTACGACATCGGGAGAAAACAATCCGGTGCATGCTTTTACTACTACCGGTACTTATACAGTGGCTGTAACGGTGACTTATGTTAATAATACCACCGAGTCGGGCAGTCTGACTGTCACGGTCGGCAATTATAAATGGAATTCTGTCGATTTGAACTTCGGTGGACTTACCGGATATGTAAAGCCCTCCAATCCGGTGTTCTCTCCGGATGGAAAAACAATGTATATCCCGACATCTACTCCTGCGGGTCATTTATTTGCTATTGACGTAGTGAGCGGTGAATTCAAGTGGGTGTTTGCTATCAGTCAGATAACTTATGGCGGAGGTGCGTTGGTGGCTCCTGATGGTACAATCTATCAGTGTGTAAGAAATGCCACTATTAATAATGTATATGCTATTAATCCGAACGGAACTCAAAAGTGGGCAGTAAAATTGGATGCTGCGATAGGAGCTTTCCCTGCATTGTCGGCCGATGGTGTTCTTTACTGTCTCACCAATAAGAGTACGTTGTATGCGCTGGATGCATCCAGTGGTGCTATTAAATGGCAACAATCGCTTGACGGAGCAACCGGTAGTGCTGTGGCTATTGATAAAGCCGGAAATGTTTATGCAGGTACAAGTGCAGCCATTTATTCTTTTAAACCGAATAAAGAGCAGAATTGGAAATTGGAAGAAGTGAATGTGACAGAACAGGCTACGTTTGCTTTGAAGGATCAGGTACTTTATGCGACTTTGAAAAACGGAGGACTCGTTGCTGTTGATATGACAAACGGAACAAAGAAATGGACGTATCCGACTACAAAAGGAGATGCTTATTTCCCGATTGCTGATAAAAATGGCAATGTCTATTTTACTGAAAAAGGATCGCAGACTGTTCATGCAGTAAATGCCAGCGGATCTAAAATCTGGGAGAAAAATGTGGGTAACAATTTGAACTACAGTGGAGGTGCCTTGAGCACGGATGGTATTCTTTATATAGGTACCCAATCGAATAACAAAGTGCTGGGACTTGACATCACTAATGGAAACATTGTTTTTGAAGAGACTGTGGGACAACAGGTCATGGCAGCTGTTAGCATTGGTCCGGACAGACGGCTTTATTGCGGAACGATCGGATCTAATAATATCGGTTCGATAAAGGCTTTTGCTGTCAATAAGACATTAGCAACAGACTCCTGGAGTATTCGTGGTGGTGATATTCAAGGTACAAACCGTCAAAAGTAAGCGATAATGAGAGTTCCTGTTTTTATCTTATTTATGGCGATGACAATGGGTTTATATGCACAGAAATATAAAGTAGGTACGACTACAGCTTTGTGGAAAGTACCTGCTTCCACAGACTTTTCTCAAGCCCGGTCTGTGGGGGTAGAGTATGTGGAAGTAGCATTTAACCAGTGTTATAGAGGAGTTCCGGCAGATGAAGTTGTTCCTCGTATCCGGGATATGAAAGCAAAAATTGATAGTGCCGGTATCAAAGTCTGGTCTATACATCTTCCTTTCTCACGCACGTTGGATATATCGGTGCTGGATGAAAAGAAAAGGAAAGAAAATGTAGATTTTATGGCGGAGATGATTGGACAGTGCGCTCAGTTTCAGCCGAAATGTTTGGTACTGCATCCTAGTTCCGAGCCTATTGCTGACAGTATTCGGGCACAAAGAATAACTAACGCTTCCAGGTCTATCGCTTATCTGAAAAAATATGCGGATCAAATAGGAGCACAGTTGTGCATCGAAAATCTGCCGAGAACTTGTCTGGGTAATACTCCTGAAGAGCTTTTGGAGATAATCAAAGATACTCCGGGTGTGAAGGTTTGTTTTGATACCAATCATTATACTAAAGGGACGACAGGGCATTTTGTAGAAACTGTTGGTGAACGTATAGGTACTATACACGCTTCGGACTTTGATTTTGTCAACGAGTGTCATTGGCTTTCTACACAAGGTGACATTCAATGGGGAAAGTTAATGCATGCACTCGAAGGAATCGGCTATGAAGGGGTTTTCATGTATGAAGCTACCAAAGACCATGAAAACGACAATACGCGTCCGACACCGGAACGGGTGGTTGAGACTTTCAATAAAATAATTAATGACTATAAAAATCAGAAATAAGATGGATATGATAAGAAAAATACAATATTTACTGTTTTGTCTTTTGGCAATAGGTTTTGTTGCTTGTGATGATGATGACAACAACAGTACCGAAACTGGTCATGAAGGAATTCTTACGCAATTGGCAGAGGAAGTAGATGCCACTGCACAACAGTTGTGGAGTTCTTCTCCTTTGATTGTCAATACCGGACGTACCACTACTTTGACCAAGATCCAGGGATATGCGGATAAGTGTAAAGATGATTATTTCATCAGTTATCTGAATGGCTTCGATCAGGCAAGTACGAGTATGGAAAAGTGTGATCCGATTATCTATTTTTATCGGAGTGCATTTGATCGTGTAATGGATGGAATTAAAAACTCAAAAGTAGAAAATGGTACGGCAGCGATCTGGTTACTCTATAATATGGGGTATGTGGTAAAAACTCCGTCAGGATGTTTTGCTATTGACATTTCTCATCGTTGGGCGAAAGAGCTGGCACCTTATATTGATTTTCTCTGTGTTACACACAAGCACTCCGATCATTATAGTAATGATCTTATCCAGGCTATGTTTGATTTAGGTAAACCGGTGTTATCCAACTATTTGAAAGACACGACATATCCTTATACTGCAAAGGGGGATAAAGATTATGAAATTGGAAAATTCAAGATTAAAACCTGTATCACTGACCATAACAATGCCGGGTTATCTAATTTTGTGACTGTGTTTTCAATCGATTGTGGGGAAGATACCGGTAATTTCGTTTTTATGCATGTAGGAGACTCTAACTATAAACCGGAACAATATACGAATCTGGCTTCTCATGTGAATGTATTGATACCACGTTACGCTCCCAATGCACTGACTGAAAATAATATTCTGGGTTCAGGTGCAGGGCAGGTAGAACCGGATTATGTCTTGTTATCGCATATTCTGGAGCTTGCTCATGCAGGTGTTGACGAATCGAGATGGTCATTGGAACTGGCACTCGAACGGGCTTCAAAGATTAACTGTGAACAGACCTATGTACCAATGTGGGGAGAAAAAATGGTCTGGAAAAACAATAAACTGAATTAAAATACTTAATGTTTGAACTTATGAAACGGATATGTAACTTCATACTTCTTCTATGTTTGGTACAACTGGCTGTTGCCCAAAATAGAATAACAGAAATCAGAGAAAACTTGTTAGGAGATCATCCTGATAAAATACTGGTTGTATCACATCGGGCCGACTGGCGTAATGCTCCGGAAAACTCATTGCAAGGTATACAGAATTGCATTGATATGGGAGTCGATATGGTAGAGATTGATTTGAAAAGAACCAAAGACGGACATTTGGTAGTGATGCACGATAAAACAATCAATCGCACCATGAACGGAAAAGGACTGGTGGAAGATTTTACATTAGCGGAATTGAAAGCAATGCGTCTAAAAAATGGGGTAGCTTGTAAAACAAGACATCAGATTCCTACATTGGAGGAAGTCATGTTGCTCTGCAAAGGTAAGATTATGGTAAATATTGATAAGGGCTATGATTATTTTCAGGAGGCTTATGCCGTACTCGAGAAGACTGGAACAGTCGACCAGTGTGTCATCAAAGCCGGGCTTCCTTATGAGCAAGTGAAAGCTGAAAACGGTGCTGTGTTGGATAAAGTAATTTTTATGCCTATTGTACAGTTGCACAAAGAAGGAGCCGAAGCTATTATTGACAGTTATCAGACTCACATGAAGCCTGCTGCTTATGAGTTAGTATTCGATAATGATAATCCGGAGGTTCTTAACCTGATAAAGAAAGTGCGTGATACAGGTTCTAACTTGTTTATCAATTCTCTTTGGCCCGAACTATGTGGCGGTCATGATGATGACCGTGCGGTAGAACTTCATCAACCGGATGAAAGCTGGGGATGGATCATTAATCAGGGAGCGAAATTAATTCAAACCGATCGTCCTGCGCTGTTATTGGAATATCTGCACAAAAAGAAACTTCACGACTAACCGTATTTCTTCATGTTAAAACAGCTTATAAACTTTTACAAGGTCTCTTCACCGGGACCTTGTAACGGGGAGGCTTTGTCCTCTTCCGATGAACGTCGTTTGAAGTATCTGAAATGGTCTACTTTCCTTTCGGCAACCTTTGGCTACGGTATGTATTACGTTTGCCGCCTTAGTCTGAATGTCGTAAAGAAGCCCATCGTAGAGGAAGGAATCTTCTCTGAAACGGAGCTGGGAATAATCGGCTCTGTATTATTCTTCACTTACGCCCTCGGAAAGTTCACGAATGGTTTCCTTGCCGACCGTAGCAATATCAATCGTTTCATGACTACTGGTTTATTGGTTACGGCATTAGTGAACTTATGTCTCGGCTTTACCAATTCTTTTATTCTGTTTGCTGTCCTTTGGGGAATTAGTGGATGGTTTCAGTCTATGGGGGCCGCCTCTTGCGTGGTTGGCCTTTCCCGTTGGTTCACGGACAAAGAACGGGGTTCTTATTACGGATTTTGGTCTGCCAGCCATAACATCGGTGAGGCGTTAACCTTTTTGATTATTGCGTCTATTGTCAGTGTCTTGGGTTGGCGATACGGCTTCTTCGGAGCCGGTATTGTCGGTTTGTTTGGAGCTTTAATCGTGTGGAAGTTCTTTCATGACACTCCTGAGAGTCAGGGTTTCCCTCCAGTGAATGTTCCCAAACAGAAAAAAGAGATGAGTGCAACAGAAACGGCGGATTTCAATAAAGCACAGCGCCAGGTGTTGATGATGCCTGCCATTTGGATTCTTGCCCTTTCGAGTGCTTTTATGTATATCAGTCGTTATGCGATAAACAGCTGGGGCGTCTTTTACTTGGAAGCTCAAAAAGGGTATTCTACCTTGGATGCCAGTTTTATCATTTCTATCTGTCCGGTTTGTGGTATCATCGGTACGATGTTTTCCGGAGTGATTTCAGATAAATTGTTTGGTGGTCGTCGCAATATTCCTGCCTTAATCTTCGGATTGATGAATGTATTTGCACTTTGCCTTTTCCTGTTGGTTCCGGGCGTACATTTTTGGATAGATGTGTTGGCTATGATTCTTTTTGGTTTAGGAATTGGAGTACTAATTTGCTTTTTGGGTGGTTTGATGGCTGTTGATATTGCTCCTCGCAATGCATCGGGAGCAGCATTGGGAGTTGTCGGCATTGCCAGTTATATTGGTGCCGGATTGCAGGATGTGATGAGTGGTATACTGATAGAAGGGCAAAAAACGGTTCAGAACGGAATTGATGTTTATGACTTCACCTATATCAATTGGTTTTGGATAGGGGCGGCTTTATTGTCAGTTTTTTGTGCGTTGTTAGTTTGGAATGCGAAGCCAAAATAATAGTTTGAATATTAGTGTTTTACTTAGATACTTTTTTCCTTTTAAACCAACGGGTCGTTTCTTTTAAAGGAACGACCCGTTTCTCACCGAGAAACAAAGTGTTCCTTTTAATGCAACATTAGCAGTCTTTTCAGTATTATTTCAGTATCATGCTTTTTCTTTGCCGGAGATAATTTATTATCTTTGTAACTTTAACCCGATAATCAATGAGTAGAATAATATTAAATACTAAGATTTGGCTGTTTGTGTTGTTGTTTGGAATGTCGTTTCCCACATGGGCACAAAGTGATGATTTCAATACATGGACTAAATTTAAGGTAAATCATAAGATAGATTCTCGTTTTTCGGTTTCAGGTGATTTGGAATTACGTATGAAGGATGATGTAAGTCGATTAGATCGTTGGGGCCTGACAGTTGGTGGAAGTTATCGCCCTTGTTCTTTTTTGAATCTGGGAGTGGGATATGAGACCCATTTTCGGAATTTGGGTGATTCAGACTGGAAGTTGAGACATCGCTATCATATATCTGCCACTGCCAACTTTCGTTATCAATGGTTGAAAGTGTCTTTGCGGGAGAGATTTCAGCAGACTTTTGACCGTGGTGATTCTGAAACTCGTCTACGTTCTCGTTTGAAGTTATCCTATGC
>ERZ1504776.678-NODE-678-length-8233-cov-3.343727_pt1 | contig 8233 bp, 3 predicted proteins | sample MGYA00572317_ERZ1504776 | MGnify/ENA primary metagenome ERZ1504776 (study PRJEB39906, sample SAMEA3182089) | gut metagenome | biome: human; feature: gut; material: Stool; isolation source: human stools | place: Canada | collected 2013-02-04 ... | reverse complement strand
TGTATAAGAGACAGACTCCAACTCCCACTGATCAGAATATGAAACATCAATTATATTTTGACATCAAACATTTGCAAAAAGGGGATCTTCCCCCTACTATTATTTCCGCCAACCAATCTTTGGGATGTACAGACGGAGCAGGAAATGAAGTTCGGTTTGCTATTACTACCACTCTTGCCCCTGAAGAAAAATGGATGGATGCTGAAACAAACGTACTGCCGGGGTTTACTGCAAACTATTATCGTTTTTATATGAAATCCGGACTTATATGGGATAACATACGAGAGATGTTGAACTATGGAACAGGCATTGCCCTCCATGATGTAATGACAAAAGATGCTAATGATCCAATACAAATATTGGAACATTTTGATATTGCCCAAAACATTATTGTAGAGAAACTCACAGGAAGGGGATGTAAATTTCTTGCTGAACCCAATGGAAATAAAACATACGTAACTGCTGCTCTTCAATGTCCGGAAATTCAAACGATGACCGCACAAGCAGGAGCAATTACCCTATATCCGTATCAAGTGTCTGAAACTTTACAAAAATCTCTGATAGAACGGGAGTTTAACGATTCACCAGCATATTTTAAACAACAGATTACTGACCTGCTAAAATTACCCAAAGAAGAACGTAAAGCAATCTGCATAGGTGTTCATGGTACGGACAACAATTGGATCGACTTTTTATTATGGTTAAATAGTAATTATGGTAAAGATGGGGATGATTCGTTATGGTTTCCAAGCCAGGAAGAATATTATGAATATAACTATTATCGTTTAAACAGCCATATTAGTATAGCACAAATAGACGCAAGTTCTTTCAAATTAACAGTAAATTTACCGGGAGAAAAGTTCTTCTACTATCCTTCTACCACTATCAATTTGCCGGGAATTAGCATGTATGACATTGTTTCTATCGAAGGAAATGATGCATTGACCGGACTATCTTATGCTGACTACAAAGACGGTATCATGCTCAATATCGACTGTCGGAAATACCTGTTTGAACACGCCGAGAATTTCGTAAAACGATATGAGGCCAATCCTTCCGATGCTTCCAACAAAGCAGACGCCCTCTACTTTGTAAACATACTGAAAGAATCGGCTAAAAAAGAGGCACTAAAAAAACGACTTCAATAAGTAAATCAACCAACATCTATTAAACGATAATATAGCTATGAACGAAATCCTCACCCTCGAAATCCTCTTCTGGTCCGCCCTGTTCATGGTGTTCTACACCTATCTGGGCTACGGCATCGTCCTCTACGCCCTCGTCAAGCTGAAAGAGCTTTTCGTGAAACCCGAGAAACGGGTGCTGCCACCGGACAGTGACCTGCCGGAAGTAACCCTCTTCATCACCGCCTTCAACGAAGAAGACGTGGTGGACGAAAAGATGGAGAACAGCCTCGCCCTGGACTACCCTGCGGACAAACTCCGCATCGTCTGGGTGACGGACGGAAGCGATGACGGCACAAACGACCATCTCCAAACCCGCTGGAACGGAAAAGTAACCGTCTACTTCCAGCCGAAACGGCAGGGAAAGACAGCCGCCATGACACGAGGAATGACACTCGTCCGGACCCCGCTTGTCGTCTTTACGGACGCCAACACGATGGTCAACAGCGAGGCAATCCGTGAAATCGTACTGGCTTTTCAAAACCCGAAAGTGGGCTGCGTGGCAGGAGAAAAACGTATAGCCGTACAGACGAAGGACGGAGCAGCCGCCGGAGGCGAAGGCATCTACTGGAAATACGAATCGACACTGAAAGCGCTCGACTCCCGTCTCTACTCAGCTGTAGGCGCTGCCGGAGAACTGTTTGCCGTCCGCCGCGAACTCTTCGAACCGATGGAACCGGATACGCTGCTCGACGACTTCATCCTCTCTCTCCGCATCGCCATGAAAGGATACACCATCGCCTACTGCACCAATGCCTACGCCATCGAAAGCGGATCGGCAGATATGGGTGAAGAGGAAAAACGAAAAGTGCGCATCGCTGCCGGAGGATTACAGTCGATCTGGCGTCTGCTCCCGTTGCTGAATCCTTTCCGTTACGGAATCCTGAGTTTTCAGTACACGTCGCACCGGGTATTGCGCTGGTCTGTCACTCCATTCCTGCTGTTTGCGCTGTTACCACTGAATATAGTCGTTTTGCTATTGGGCGAATCTCCCCTGTTTTATGGCACCCTGCTGGGGTTACAGATTCTTTTCTACGGAATGGGATACTGGGGATATTACCTCTCTACCAGACAAATAAAGAATAAATACTGTTTATTCCCTATTATTTCTTATTCATGAACGTGAATGTGCTCAAAGGAATCGGCTATCTGAAAAGAAAAAAAGGAAGCGGCGCCTGGGAAAAAGCAAAACGTGCCGAAAAATAAGAACAGAGAATCAAATATTTTGCTATCTTTGCATGAAACAGAATCTTATAAATCTAATCGGACAAGCATGAACAGAACATTACATGAGGCAGATAATGCGCAGAGAATACTGAAGTTGACCGCCGACACCATGCTATTAGTCGATAGAAATGGCATTTGCATTGATATTGATATTCATAGCAATTTATGGTTTTTACAAGAAGAGAGGCTCTTAGGAAAAAATATATTCGAACGGATGCCCGAACACACCCGTGAGAAGGTTTACAGCACCTTCCAGACCGTGCTTCGGGAACAGCGAAGCATCAGCAAGAACTACAAGCTGGAACTGGAGGATAATACCTATTATTTCAAGTGTATCATGTATCCTTACGATGACATGGTGCTCTGCCAATATCGGGACATCACCCAGCGAAGCAACGTGAAACGCCAGCTGGAACAGGTGAACCGAAATCTGAGGGAGATACAGAAAGTGGCTCAGATCGGACAGTGGATGTACAACACCCGCGACAATGTCTTCTATTACATGGGCTACACCGGAGTATTGTGCGAGGAATCTTCCAAAAGTATCTCTCTGGAGAAATATCAGGAATTTATCGTCGAAGAAGACCGCCTGAGCTTCACCAGCTGGTGCCGGAAGAATGAGGAAGGACTCAACGAAGAAAGTATCAGCTATCGGGTCCGTGTCGCCGGAGAGATTTACTATATGCGCCTTCAGGCTTATCTGCGAGACGAACTACCGAACGGCAGCTGCAACATCGAAGGTTACATCCAGAACATCACCGACATACAGCGTCGCAGAAACGACATCAACACGCTGACGCACGCCATCAACAACGCAAAGGAGAGCATCTTCGCCGCCAAAGAGGACGGTACGCTGATCTTCGCCAACCGCCAGTTCCTCCACAACCACGGCATCCCGGAAAGTGAGGAGATCGGCAAACTGAAAATCTATGAAATCGCCGGCGATATGAACACGCAGGAAGACTGGCATGAACGCTGCAAGGATATCCTGCACGGAGGAAGCAGAAGTTTCGTCGCCCATCATCCTTCGAAGGTCAGCAAGAATATATTGGCTTACGAGGGAATCATGTACAACGTCACCAATGACTCCGGTGAAGAAAGTTACTGGTCATTCTCCCACGACATATCCGAGCGACTGCACTACGAAGCGCAAATCAAACGACTCAACCTGATCATGGATACTACCATCGACAACCTCCCCGCCGGAATTGTCGTCAAGGAGATCAACAACGATTTCCGATATATCTACCGCAACCGGGAATCGTACAACCGGAATCTGTGCATCGGCGAATCTATCGGCAAGAATGACTTCGACTACTATCCCCCCGAAGTGGCAGAAAAGAAAAGGGAGGAAGATACACTAGTTGCCACCACCGGACGGGGACTGCACTGGACAACCGAAGGGAAAGACAAAAACGGAAACGAGATCATCCTCGACAAACGGAAAATACGGGTGGACGGAGACGAACTTTCCTCCCCCATCATCGTCAGCATCGAATGGGACATCACGGAGCTGGAAAAAATCAAACGGGAACTTCAGACATCCAAAGAGAAAGCCGAAATGTCGGACAAACTGAAGTCTGCTTTCCTCGCCAACATGAGTCATGAAATACGCACACCTCTGAATGCCATCGTCGGCTTCTCACATCTGATAGCCGAAAGTGAAAATAAGGAAGAACGTAAAACATTTTATGAGATCGTCGAAGCCAACAACGAACGTCTGCTGCAACTGATCAACGAAATTCTTGATCTTTCGAAGATCGAATCGGGCATTATCGAGTTCACCAGCGCACCGATAAATATCAACAGTCTGTGTAAAGAAGTACATGACGCTCACGTATTTCGCACGCCGCAAGGGGTACAACTGATCTACGAGCCATCCGAAAACGGACTGGTGATAGAGACTGACAAGAACCGGGTGTTCCAGGTGTTCTCGAATCTGATAGGTAACGCATTCAAATTCACGAAAGCAGGCAGCATTAGTTACGGATATAAACTGGTAGGTAATCAGATCGTTTTCCACGTGACTGATACCGGTACGGGCATCGAACCGGAGAAGATAGGACGTGTGTTCGAACGTTTCGCCAAGTTGAACAACTATGCGCAGGGGACGGGGCTCGGACTGTCTATCTGTAAAACAATTGTCGAACGGCTGGGAGGTGAAATCTCCGTTTCTTCGGTGGTAGGTCAAGGGACGACTTTCACGTTCACCCTGCCTTACGAGTCGGAACAATCGACCGAAAATACGAAGGAGGAAAAACGGCAGGAAGGGAATGCAAATGAAAATCCGACCGGCACGGGTTCGATGAAGATTGACCCGGCTTCTACGGAGACGCCAGCAGAAACGTCTGTCAAGGAGGATTCCGAAAAGACTTCCGGAAGTACGGACGATGATAGTTCCGGTAGTATTTCCGCCAATGCCTCTCCAAGCCAGCGGACTATTCTGATAGCGGAAGATGAGGACAGTAACTTCGACTTGCTGAAGGCTATTCTTGGAAGAAAGTACAGGCTTATACGTGCACGGGACGGTATGGAGGCCGTTACCTCATACGATGAAGCGAAGCCTGACCTTATTCTGATGGATATCAAAATGCCTAATCTCGACGGTCTGGAGGCTACGAAGATCATTCGTGAGCTTTCTCATACTGTGCCCATTATCGCACAAAGTGCTTATGCTTATCAACAGGATCAGATAGCTGCAATGGATGCCGGATGCAGCGACTTCATCGCCAAGCCGATCTCTCAAGCGAAGCTCAAGGATATGATTAATAAATGGTTACCATAAAATGAAAGCCTTATATAGATTACTTTACTACCTGTCTATCCTGCTGACGAGCATTCTGGCAGGTTTCACATTAGCCGGAGCCTTCGCCGGAGATGCTTCGCCGGGCGGCTTTAAGCTGATGCCCTTTATCGGATTGGTTCTGCCGATGCTTTTGCTGGCTAATGTCGTCTCTGCCATCTATTGGACGGTTCGCTGGCGATGCTGGGTTTTCATTCCTTTAATCGCCATACTGGGAAATTTGGGGTATCTGACCCGTGTCCTCCAGTCCCCGCTTTTCGATTCGGCTTCCCAACCGAATACTGAATCTCTGAAGAAAAACGAAAGGGCCACCGAATCAGCACTGACTATTGCCACCTATAACGTTAACAGCTTTAATCACGAGCACACAGGTTTCTCATGCAAGGAAATCGCTGCTTACATGAAGGAGCTCGGTGTAGATATCTTCTGTTTTCAAGAGTTTGGGATCAATCATGAATTTGGTACTGACAGTCTTCGCACCGTTCTTTCCGAATGGCCGTATTACTATGTACCTTCTTCTCCTGCCGGAGAGAGTCTTTTGCAACTGGCTGTGTTCAGCCGTTATCCTATCAAGGAGAAGCAGCTCGTCACCTACCCAAATTCCAACAACTGCAGCCTGTGGTGTGATATCGACATTAACGGCCAAACAATCCGTCTGTTCAACAATCATCTGCAGACTACGGAAGTCAGCCGCAACAAGCGCAAACTGGAAAAAGAACTTCGTGCAGACGATACCGACCGTGCGGAACGTGCCGCTCTCACCCTTGCCGATGGTCTGCATGAGAACTTCAAGAAACGTGCCGCACAAGCTGAACATATCAATCAATTGATTTCCGATTCTCCCTATCCCACCCTGGTATGCGGTGACTTCAACTCTCTCCCTTCTTCATATGTATATCAAACTGTAAAAGGAGAAAAGATGAATGATGGCTTTCAGACCTGCGGACATGGGTATATGTACACTTTCCGATATTTCAAGCATCTGCTGAGAATCGACTATATCCTCCATTCGTCTGAGTTTCAAGGGGTAGATTACTTCTCTCCGGATTTGGAGTATAGTGATCATAATCCGGTGGTGATGAGAATGAGGTTATAAACCTTACGCTGTATATCACTATATAGAAAGGCTACAAAAAAGCCAGTTAACTCATTATGAATTAACTGGCTTCCCATTAAAATAAAATCCTTCTTTTTAATTTTAAAACTTGTATTAGAAAGTAACTTTTACTCCTAATTGCATAGACCATGCACTACCAATGGTATTGGTATATTGCCATGATGATCTTTCTTTAAAAGCTTCACGTGAATTAGCATTTATCTGGTAAGTCAAGGGTTCACCAACTTTGCTAGCAGTTTTTAATAACTGTACATTGTCATAACTCTTGAGACCACAAGATTGATATGCTCCCCATTTTGAATTAATCATATTTCCTACATTCAGCATATCAAGGCTAACCTGTATTCCATATTTACGCCCACCTAAAGTTGCATAAAAATCCTGAGCAATTTTAAAATCAAAGCGATTAATCCAAGGTGTTAAAGATCCATTACGTTCCACATATTTTCCCTTACGATCTTTAAGATAAGAATCATTGTTCACAAAATCCCAAAAATCTTTAGCTTGATCTACAGCAGAATAAGTAATAGCACCACTTTTATCTGTAATATCAACAAAGGTCATTTCATCCTGAGAGTTAGGCACGTATATTAAATCCGAATAATTGCCATCACCATTCATATCATTATAATATGTATAGGAATAACGTCCTGTATGATATCCTGAATAAAATAACGAGAATGTTGTCTTTAAGCATTTAGCATAATTAATTTCATAAGAAGCATTAGCAATAATACGATGGGGCGTAGAAAATAAAGAATAAGATACTCCAGGATCATTCAATGAATTTACTGCCACATTATTTTGCCATGCTGAATTAGGTGCTGACCCAGGATTTGCAGTCAGATCTTTAGCCATTGTATAAGTATAGCCGATAGACCCTGTAAAACCAAAATCGTATTTCTTTGTCAAAATAGCATTAAAAGAATATTGATATCCTTTATCTTCTCCATTAGAAAGTTTTACTACTACATTCTTACCATTAGTATAATCATTATACTCGTATTTTTTTGAAGCCCAATAAATACGATCCGGTTGTTCATTATACACACCCGTAGGCTCAGCCTCATTCATATTGATCTGCGCAACATTATAAATATCTCTTGTATACATTGCTCCAACAGATAACATAAAATCATACGGCAGTTGAATATCCACATTCAAATTACTACGCCAAACTTGCGGCATCTTAAACTTAGGATCTACATATGCTATAACATCAGGTGCTTGCTCTGAAGGTGTAGAAGGAAATAAACTGGGATATTTCTGCAGAGTTTCTCTATAATTAGGATTAAAACCAAAGTCAGCAGGTAAAGAGCCCGGATTTTTTTGTGTATTATACTCTACCATATTTTGGTATAAGCCCGAATTACTTGGTTGATTAGTGAACCATACAAAAGGTAACAATCCAGTAAAGATTCCTGTACCTCCTGATACAATTACGGAGCGATCACCTTTTACATCCCAATTAAAACCGACTCTTGGCGAAAACAAGACTTGCGTCTTCGGCCACTTAGAAATATCGACATGAGTATTATTTACAAAAGCTAATTCCTCTATTGACTTGTTAGAATCCAATGAATTCATATATATTGGCATATCCAGACGTAAGCCATAAGTCAAACGAAAATTAGGAGTAAGAGACCATACGTCTTGGGCATACACACCAGCCATTCCGAATGTCAACTCAGAACCTGGAGCATCATTACCATTATACCCATATGTAATACCATAAATGGTAGGTACTTTTCCCTGCATAAAATCATCCATTGAATCATAACGATAATATCCGTAAGGGCCTCTCAAATAAGAGTTTTTAAAATATTGGCGTTCAAAAGAAACGCCAGCAAGCAATTCATGTTTTCCTAATGATATACTCACATTATCAACAAGACTAAATAC
>ERZ1504776.677-NODE-677-length-8240-cov-3.886622_pt1 | contig 8240 bp, 7 predicted proteins | sample MGYA00572317_ERZ1504776 | MGnify/ENA primary metagenome ERZ1504776 (study PRJEB39906, sample SAMEA3182089) | gut metagenome | biome: human; feature: gut; material: Stool; isolation source: human stools | place: Canada | collected 2013-02-04 ... | reverse complement strand
GATCTACACCTCTCTATTCGTCGGCAGCGTCAGATGTGTATAAGAGACAGGTGGTATCCAATGTGTTGGGAAAGCAGTTCTCAAACATCCACGCTAGTCTGGCATTGGTCAATAGCTTTTTTATCAGCTGGATTTTCTCTTCTACTGCTTTAGAAGAATAGAGCCTGTCTTTTGCGGCAGGACGATTGGTCTCATAGATTGCGGCCTCTTGAGTATAATTGATTATTTTTGTGTTGTCTTGTCTGGCAATTGCTTCTGTTGCGTTTGCATTATTTATACATAAAAATGCAAAAAAGCATAGTCCGGTATTTCTCTTTTTCATGTCTATGAATATTAGTCGTTTTTCTGTTTTATTTGATAGCTGCAAGGCGGGCATACATTTCGACCATGGCTGCTTGTGTTAACAGCCATCTTTTATTGTCTCGTGTACTTCCGCTGAAGTCCGTATTGAATAATCCATTATCGTCCCGTGCATGATCCCATGCATAATCCAGGCTTTGAATGAAGGCATTCAGATAGGTCTTGTTTTTATCTGCCTGATATAGCTCGATAAAGGCTCTCAGCATCACGGCAGTGAACCATATATCTCCTTTTTTGATCAGTTTGAAAGTGCCTCCGTCTTTAGGTGTATAGTCCATAAAGAAATAGTTGTAGCATCCTTTGGCTATGTTCCCGGCATCAGTCAGGTATTGTTTCTCACCGGTCAGTTGATATAATAAGATGGCAGATTGCATCATTTGTCCGCTGTTGTAGGCATATTTGGTTTTATTGATTTTTCCGTCCAGATCAATATTGTCAAAGTACAGATAGTCAGTAGAATCCTGTAGCTGTGTTTGAGTCCATTGGTACAAGTGTTTTCCTTTGTCCAGATAGGTGCTGTCTTGTGTTACCTGAAATAGTCTTAGAGCAAGGACCGAGCCAGGGGCATTACAACAGGTGTTTTTGTTCTTTCGTTTTTGTTCGCACCAATAGATGCCTCCTCCCAGTTTATCATCCATACCGCTTTCTACAAATTTCCACATATGCTGTGCTTTTTGCAGATACTTTGATTCTTTGGTCAATAAATAAATATCCAGAAAGTCGATGCCTAACCAAATGTTGTCATCGTAGAAACGTTCTGACTGTGGTGCAGTGTGGATATAGGAAGCATAGGCTTCGGGAGTTCTTTGGGTATCGTAGTATTCTTCCAGCCCTATCAGTACTTTATTTTCGAGTAATGATTGGTAAATAGTATCTTGCGTAGTTGCAAACAAAGCAATCACTGCGGAAACAGTTCCGGAGTACGGCCATATGTAAGAATAGAGTCTGGGGCTATTCGATTGTTCTTCAGATGTAAGATAAGTTGCGTCATAATTACTGATGTCCGAAGGATAGTTTTCGCGCAGCAAACAGGTACCGGGAACGGAATAATTAGAGTATAGGGAATCTAGTGTTTGTCTGGCTCGGAATAAAGCAATATTATTGTTTGCAGGGAGTTGCTTTTGTGTATCGCAACTTGTGATTGCCGATATACATATTAGTAGTCCTATAAGTGTTTGTTTATAATTCATAGTAATAAAAACATTATATGTTTATTTTTTCTTTTCTTTTTTGAGCAGGTAGTGGTATTTGATTAAGACTACCTGCTTTTTGTCTCCTGTCTGAAAACTGTCTATTCTATATTTGTACCTTAAAAAACTGACTTGATTAATAGGCGATTTTATTTCCTGTAGACAAAGTTAGGTGCACCCTGACGATTATATATATGATTTTATGACATTAGTATATCAATAAGATTGGGTGGCATAAATAGAGATAAATATGTCACAAAACTATCATCCTTTTAGCTGCCTGTTGGAGTCGTGGCATATGAAGAAAAGGTGGAAACTATAAAAATGGATTGGAATTTTCAGATAAAAAAATCTCCCTATTCAATCCTGTTTCATCAATTAAGATGAGATTGAATAAGGAGATTGTTATGTATGAAGTAAGAATCTACTTCTTTTTCGGCTTTCTGCGTGCCCATCCTTCCTCGCTGAAGTCAGGCTCTTTATCTTTAAAGAACTGTTGCCAGTCGTCTGTCTTTTTAGGACCACGTGCTCCGTAACCCCGTTCTTCGCGGCTGGGCTTGTCGCTTCTTTTTTTCTTGTCGGTCTTGTCACTGCCTTTAGTCGCTCTGTCAGCTCGCGGTGCTCTGTCCGATCTTTCGGAACGTGAGTTGCGGCTACTGTCACCACGCTTTTCGGAGGAACTTCCGAAAGGACGTTTTCCTCCTCTGCGTTCGGCAGAACCACTGCCTCTCCGGCCTTCTCCTGCTTCCTCACCGGCAACTTCTACAGATACTTTGCGGCCGTTCCAGTTAGCGCGGTTCAACGCCTTCACTACGTTTTGTGCTTCTTTCTCTTCTACTTCGAAGAAGGAGAAATTTTTCATCAAGTCAATGCGTCCCAACTCGATTCGTCCACGTGTATTGCTGTTCAGTAAGCTGATCAGCTCGCTTGGGAAGAAACTGTCCATTTTTCCCAGATTGATGAATAAGCGGGTGAAACCCGGCGCTGCCTTGCGGCTGCCTCTTTCACGGCTGTCACGTGTGTTACGTTCGCGGCTGTCGGTCGGAGTCTCGATCTCTTCACGGTCGCGGTAGTAGTCCAGAAAACGATTGAACTCATGCGATACCATGCGTTTGATCAGATCCTCTTTGCTCAGCCATTCCAGCTTACGATAAATCTCCGGCATGAAGTCCGTGATTTCTTCTTCGTTTACCTTCACCTTTTCCAGTTCATCAATCACTTTGATAAGCTGTTTTTCGCAGATCTGCTTGCCTGTCGGCATTTCTCCGGCAATAAACTTCTTGCCGATGATGCGCTCTATCTCACGCAGCTTTCCTTTTTCGCGCAGGTTGATGATAGCGATGGAAGTACCTGTCTTTCCGGCACGTCCGGTACGTCCGCTACGATGTGTGTAGCTTTCCGTATCATCGGGCAGGCCGTAGTTGATCACGTGTGTCAGGTCGTCTACGTCCAGTCCGCGTGCGGCAACGTCCGTAGCAACCAGTAATTGCAGGTTGCGGATGCGGAATTTCTGCATCACGGCATCGCGCTGAGCCTGTGACAGTTCTCCGTGCAGTGAATCTGCGTTATAGCCTTCCTGCATCAATTTATCGGCTATTTCCTGCGTTTCTTTACGGGTACGGCAGAAAATGATACCATATATTTGCGGGTAATAGTCAACAATGCGTTTCAGGGCTGCATATTTGTCTTTGGCTTGTACGGTATAAGCTACGTGTTTCACATTGCTTGTACTTTCGTTCTTGCGTCCGATGGTAATCTCCTTGGCATTCTGCAAGTAGTTCTTGGAGATGCGGGCGATTTCGGGGCTCATGGTTGCCGAGAAGAGCAAGGTGTTCCGTTCTTTGGGGACATCGGCAAGGATAGCGTTGATGCTGTCGGTGAATCCCATATTCAGCATTTCGTCCGCTTCGTCCATCACTATGTTGTGAACGGTCGATAAAGATACGGTTTTGCGCTCCATCAGGTCGAGCAGTCGTCCCGGTGTGGCCACGATGATATGTACGCCGCGTTTCAGGCTGCGTATCTGGCTGTCGATGGAAGAACCGCCGTAAACTGGCAGTACTTTCAGTCCGTCAATGTATTTTGAGTAATCGTTCAGATCGCCCGCTATCTGGAGGCATAGCTCACGGGTGGGGCAAAGTATTAGTGACTGGGGAACCCTGTTCTTTACGTCAATCTGTTGGAGCAGAGGCAGGCCGAATGCGGCTGTTTTACCTGTTCCAGTTTGTGCAAGAGCTACTACATCATTATTTTCTCCTAAAAGGTACGGAATCACTTCCTCTTGTACCGGCATGGGATTCTCATATCCCATCTCTTCAATTGCTTTACGTATCTCCGGAGAAACGCCAAGCTCTTCAAATGTCTTCATTAAATCTCTGTATATCTTTTATTTCGGGCGCAAAGATAGAGAAAAATAATGAATAATGAATAATGGATAATGGATAATTATTGCTGCCTGCATAGCATTCTCCATTTTCCATTAACCATTATCTATTAATAAAATGCTGCGCAACCGTTCGATTTCTTCTGCCGAGAGTCCTATTCCTTTTTTCAGATATGCCTGTACGCTGCCGTATTCCGCATCAATCTGTTCTTTGGCTGCATTCAGGAAGTCTTCCTTGGCAGAGTAGATTGTAGTGATGGCTTCCTGCGAGTTGATAGGGAGTTTATACGCGTATCTGGAGGCTTTGGGGATGTTGAAATAGTCATTACTCAGGCGATAGTCTTTCATGATGGCTTCTTCATTGACTCCCAAAGCGGCAAGTACCAGTGCTGAAACAATGCCCGTACGTCCTTTGCCTGAAGTACAGTGGATGACGACGGGGTAATTGTTGCGGTCGAGCAGGAGTGTGAACAGTTCTTTGTATTCCTTGCGGTAGTTGGTGACCAGTTGACGGTTCATCCGCTCTACTAAACGATAGATCGTATCCGTTTCTATTTTCTTATCACGTATGTCTTGCAGGATGTGTTCCATGTTTCCTGTTGCAATGGGGAGGTGCAGGACGTTAAAGTCTTCATCATGAAACTGTGGATAGTTATGGCGTTCTTCTTCCGAACGCAAATCGATGATAGTCCTTATGCCCATGTTTTTCAATTCCCGGCGGGAGCAGAATGGAATGCTGTCAATCTGTGCGGAACGGTACAGCATTCCCCAGCGGGTATCTTTGCCTGTTTCTGCAGACTTGTATCCTCCCAGGTCACGGAAGTTCTGAATGCCGGGAATATTGACGTTACGGGCAGCTACCCTCACCCGGTATCTGTTGTTGAATACCATCAGGTAGTAATAGCGCTGAGACGGATCATTGGTCACGATGGTCTTTTTCCCTTTCGCAATGTTGATGGTGACTACGGGATTTTCTTCGGGAATGAAGTCGGGAGAAGTGGAAGCATATACTTTTACCTGTCCTTTCAGTATAGGTGCTGTTTCCCATTTGATAATGGCGTTTCCTACATTGTTCTCTTCACACACTACGGATATAGTGGGCGAAGTGCCGGAACATGACGGAAGTACCAGTAGGATGGTCAGCCAGTTTAACAGGTTTCTGTACATAGTTTCTTTGTCTGATGAATCATGTACTGCAAAGATAGGAATTACCGTTAGATGTGGTAATTCCTTTGCGATTATTAGCCAAAGTTAATAGTAATTTAGGGGATGGTTGTATCCGTAATTACTTCGATTCGTACTGTCCGGCAACCTCCACGGATACTGAATTACTGAAACTACGGCATACTTCGGCGGCAAAGTCTTTCCCGCACTGAACTACTTTGTCCCAGACTTCTTCATTCAGATTATTAAGGTCACGGTATCGTACATCATATTTAAGCAATCCGTAGATCAATCCCGCATTGAAATTATCTCCGGCACCGATGGTGCTGACTGCTTCCAGCGGTTCTATCGGATATTCTTTGCTGACCAGATTGGTGCGAAGTGATACTTTGTCCCCACCGGCCGTGCATATAAACCGCGGGCAGTAGAATTTAATCTTGTCTTTATATATCTTGTCCACGTCTTGCAAGCCATACATATAGAAGAAATCTTCCAGCGATCCCCGTACAATATCGGCGTACTCCAGATTCTCGATAATCGTAGGAGCCAGTTTCATTGCTTCGTTCTTATGTGAAGAGCGGAAGTTCGGGTCGTAGTAGATGATTGCTTTCTTCTCGCGTGCCTGGTCCAGCAGTTCCAGAATCTTCTCCCTGAGTACCGGGTTCAGCGCATAGTAAGAGCCTACCATGACGATATCGTCTTCCTCTAACTTAGGATAAAGCACATCCAGACGTTGCTTGGGATAATCCTTATAGAAGATATATTCAGCATCGCTCTGTTCATTGAGGAATGCCAGTGATACAGGTGATTTACCATCTGGGAAGACATTTACGTGATCCGTCGGAATATTATTTTCACGCATGAATTGCAGAATGATATTTCCTACCCGGTCATTACCTGTTTCACTGATAAAACCTACCTTGATCCCCATTCGTCCGAGGGATACGATGCCGTTGAATACAGAGCCTCCCGGTACGGCTGCGGAAGGCTGGTTTCCCCGAAAGATGATATCGAGGATTGTTTCTCCGATACCGATTACTTTTCGCATAGCGATCTTGATTTTTCGCCCAAATAACCACCGTGATGGCGTTTTGAGTATTCTTCGATAGTGAATCCTGTCTTCTTCATTGTCTGTACTACCAGTATGTCACCGATGACGGTCATGGCGGTAGTCGATGTAGTAGGAGTCATGCCTAACGTACAAACTTCGGCAGGTTTACCGGTGCTCAGACAGACGTTTGATTCGTTGGCCAGCGGGCTGTCGGGATTTCCGGTGATAACGATAAACTTCAGTTCCGGGTCCAGATTATGTGCCAGTCGGGTCAGTTCCACGATTTCGCGTGTTTTGCCGGAGTTGGAGATAAGCAGGAGCAAATCGTTTTTTTGTAAGATGCCGAGGTCGCCGTGCTGCGCTTCACTGGGGTGCAGGAAGACCGATGGAATGCCGGTGGAGCAGAAGGTTGTGGCGATGTTCATGGCAATCTGTCCGGCTTTTCCCATGCCGGAAGTTACTAATTTCCCTTTTTTCTGATGTATCTGTTCTACAATCAGTTGTACTGCTTTCTCGTAAGCGTCTGTTACAGGGATATTGAGCACTGCTTGTGCCTCTTGTTGCAAGAGTTGTTTGATGGAGTCTATCATATAATCAGTTTATTTTTTCTTTTAATTCATCCAGATTGTTTGCTGTTTCATAATAGGTAGAGAAAGATTGTCGGGCGAAGCCCTTATCCTCTAACGTCTTAAGTGCAGCCAGAAGTTCATTATAAAAACCGTATTCGTTATAGAAGATCACCTTTTTCTGATGATATCCGATAGAGGCGGCGGCTATGACGTGGAAAATCTCGTCGAGTGTACCTACACCACCAGGCAATGCGACCAATATCTCCGACTTCTCTGTTATCACATCTTTCCGGTCGCTCAGGTTACGGGTATGAATCACCTCGTCCAGTAATGTGCTCACACTACCTTTTTCTTCCAGTTTGGCAGGAACTACTCCGATGACCGTACCGCCATTCTCTTTCACGGCGCGGGCTACGCATTCCATCAGTCCGAGATTGGCTCCTCCATAAATCAACGTTTTGCCTGCTTTTCCCATCCATTCTCCGATTTGACGGGCACTGTCAAAGTACATTTTGTCAATGTTTTCCGAGGCAGAACAGAATATTCCTATCTTTTTCATACACGTTGTTGCTAATATAGTCTACAAATATCTGCAATTTTCTATAAACGACAATAAGTTTTATTGTATTTTTGCGGCATTAATTCAATAAGGAAGTAGAAAACAATGCATTACAACGAATATACATTGCCGAATGGCCTGCGCATAATTCATGAACCGACTCTCTCGAAAGTAGCTTATTGTGGTTTTGCCATCGATGCCGGAACGCGCGATGAGGCTGAGGATGAGCAGGGGATGGCTCATTTCGTGGAACATCTTATTTTTAAAGGGACGGAGAAGCGAAAAGCGTGGCATATCCTTAACCGCATGGAGAATGTGGGCGGCGATCTGAATGCCTATACGAATAAAGAGGAGACGGTTGTCTATGCCGCCTTCCTGACCGGGCATCTGGAACGCGCCCTCGAATTGCTCGGAGATATTGTATTCCATTCTACTTTCCCGCAGCATGAAATAGAAAAGGAGACGGAAGTGATCATTGACGAAATCCAGTCTTATGAGGATAATCCTTCGGAGTTGATCTTCGATGATTTTGAAGATATGATTTTCCGTAACCATCCGTTGGGAAGGAACATTCTCGGTAAGCCGGAACTGCTGCGGAGTTTCCGTACGGAGGATGTTCTCTCGTTTACCCGTCGCTTTTATCAACCGGGGAATATGGTATTCTTTGTTCAGGGACAACATGATTTCAAGAAGATTATCCGTCTGGCGGAAAAGCATTTGTCCGATATCCCGGCAGTGACGGTGGATAATCAGCGTATGCCTCCTCCTCTTTATGTGCCCGAACGGTTGGTAGTGCCTAAAGATACTCATCAGGCGCATGTAATGATTGGTAGCCGGGGATACAATGCGTATGATGATAAGCGTACGGCACTTTATCTGCTGAATAATGTGCTTGGCGGTCCGGGCATGAACAGTAAGCTGAATGTATCGCTTCGCGAGCGGAGGGGATTGGTATATAATGTAG
>ERZ1504776.653-NODE-653-length-8480-cov-3.258516_pt1 | contig 8480 bp, 8 predicted proteins | sample MGYA00572317_ERZ1504776 | MGnify/ENA primary metagenome ERZ1504776 (study PRJEB39906, sample SAMEA3182089) | gut metagenome | biome: human; feature: gut; material: Stool; isolation source: human stools | place: Canada | collected 2013-02-04 ... | reverse complement strand
CGGCAATATAGGCTTGTACTGCTTTGTTAGTCGGCTTTATTTTAACCAAATAATATCGTGCGTCTTCAAAATATTCTAGCTGGTAGTTGGATGACATCTTAGACAGGTCGCCTATCATACACGCAGTTAGCATATCCTGCATCTGTGCCATCATTTTGTTCGAACTTAGATTCATAATACTTTTCTTGCCATCCGATACGATTTTGAGCTTACTCCCGTTTATCACGATGAGATAATCCATCGGGCGGAAGTATTCCATACAGATTTTATTGCTTTTTTGGTAGTAGAACTTCCCTTTGGAAGTAACCTTTTCGTCAAATACATCGAGATATTTCACTTGAGTAAAATCGCTTTCGATGGACTCCACGGTTTGTGCCTCCTTTGCCAGGCGGTTTTCAAACTCGGTCTTTTGCACCATCTTTTTCATGCTTTGTGCATGGACGGTGGCGATAGACAAGAAGAAAAGCGATAAGTATAGTAATAAAGTTCTCATACATTTTTATTTTATGCCAATAGTTTGTCCGGACGGACAACGGTATATCCTTGTTCTTTCAGCAAATCCAGTATTTGTTTCACTAACTGGTCGCTGCCGGGTATCCGGTCGTGCAACAGAATGATGGCTCCCGGTTCAAGACGTTTCCGAATCCTGGCAAGTATTTTGTCCGGAGCTGACTGTTGCGTATCCAATGTACGGATGCTCCATCCGATCGAGGTGTATCCTAACTGTCGGACAGCTTTCGCAATCGTAGGATTAGTGACACCGAATGGCGGACGAAACAAAGTAACCGGCTGCGAAGTTACTCGTTCTAGTTCACACTGACAAGTTTGTAGGTCTTTTTTCATCTTGGAGAGTCCGTATAGCGGAAATAAACCGGAATGACTATATGAATGATTTCCAATTAGATGACCTTCTGTTAGTATACTTTTCAACAAGGCTTCATTTCCTTTTATCTTGTGTCCGATACAGAAAAAACAGGCAGTTGTCTGATATTCTTTTAGTACCTCCAATACTTTGGGCGTTTGAATGGGATCGGGACCGTCGTCAAAAGTTAGGGCGACAACCTTCTCCGTAGTACGTTTTTTGCAAAACGACTGTAGATAAATTCCCGACTGAATGCTATAGGAAGCATAAACGAGAAAGGACAGTATCAAGAGCGAACCTAAAAGGAGGCAAACAATCATCATACGCTTTTCCGAATTAGAATCAATGAGTGATTGATGGAGTGGTGATGATTATAAATCAATATATTGGTAGGTGTAGTGCAGTTTATTGATGCTTTTACTGCTTTCCATACGGCATACGATGAGGCGGTAGGATATTCTCCACATTCGTCCTTAAAACTAAGATGAATACTTTCCGGGAAAAGGTTGGTTTCAAGCTCTTCATAGATAGAGTTGCTTTCATTCATGATACTCTTCTCATTTTTGTTCTTTCCGGTAATTAACCATTGAATATCCTGACACTCTAATCCGTTTCGTTGTAAAAAACGAATAATTCGGGAACTGATTTCTTCTGTCGTATGTTTCCCCGTGAAAGTTTCAAGTCCTCGTATTTCTGCTAACGGGTGCTCTCCGGCTTCCCGGCTTAATAGGAAGAATTGAGCGCCTTCTCCGGCTTCTATTCCTTTCAGTAGTCCCAGTCGTTGCTGAATGATGTAACTGGTTTCTGTCATTTCGTCCATGGCTCCCACCAGTATATTCTCGCTTCCTTCTTCTATTTTCATCATGGCATCCAGCAAAGCGCTTTCAAAACTTAGTCCCCGGTGAACATAAGTCATGTTGTAGGCATGTATTTGATGAATCAGTGCTATTTGTGCACCAATTGTATTGAATGTCGACTGAATAAAAGGAGTAGGATTCAGCATCCGCTCTTCATTATCTAACAGGTTGTTCAGAAACTTTTCCGTATCAACCAGGCAGCCCAGCCCTGTGGCTGTGATAATTCCCCCTATCTTCTCGGGAGATAGTTCGCCCATACATTCCAATCCGCAAGCTACTCCCATTTTCACAATACGGCTCATGCGCCTGCGCAAAGTTGCGTTGGCAATAATATCCTTATAATCGGGTTCACAAGCCTGAAGAAAAGGACGGTTTGCTGAAACAGCGGGCGAATCATTTACTTTCGGATTATTTCTTTGTGAATGATTTCCTTGTGGATGGATAGAAGCGATGCGTTGAATATAAACTGGCTGCATAGGCTCAAAAACTTAAAGGTTCGTTCGTTTGGGAAAATTCGTTGCGGAAAAGAGGAGCGACGAGTCGTTTCCTCCGAAGCCGAAAGAATTGGATAATACATGGCGGATCGGCACTCCTTCCTGGAAAGATGTTTCCGGTATCAATCCTGTTTCTGATTTTACTCCTGTTTCTGACAACAGTTCTGTTTCCGGCATAGGCTCCATGAAATTCAGATTCGGATAAATCATGCCTTTATCTATGGAAAGAACGGAATAAACAGCTTCAATTCCTTCGGAAGCTCCTAAAGTGTGTCCGATAAAAGCTTTTACCGAACTAAACGGTGGAACATGTTCTCCGAAGATTCTTCGCAATGCCATACCTTCCGACGCGTCATTACCGGGAGTACCTGTCCCATGTACGTTGATATAATCAATATCTTCAGGAGAAATGCCACTGGAAGCGATGGCTTCACTCATTGATAGAAAGGCGCCATCTCCTTCAGGAGAACTTCCTGTTTGATGATAAGCTTCATTTGTATTAGCATAACCGCTTAGTTCACAGTAAGGAACTCTTTGCAGTGAACTTTCTGATTGAAGTACTAAATAACCCGCGCCTTCTCCCAAATTTAATCCGGTACGCGAACGGTCAAAAGGACGACAATGTATTTTATCCAAGATCATGAGAGAATTGAACCCATTGAGCGTAAACCGGCAAAGTGCATCCGTACCTCCGACGATAACAGCATCCAGTTGCCCATGTTTAATCAGTCTCGCTCCCAACATAATAGCATTGGCTGCCGATGAACAGGCTGTACTGATGGTGGTTATAAAATCATTGATACCTAAATACGAAGCTATTAATTCAGTGCTGGCTCCACAGTCGTGTGAAATCACTTCCCGCAATCGTCCCTGTTTCGGGTTTCTCTTGAACGATTCATAGAAACGCTCGCTTAAATCCATACCGCCGACAGAGGTGGCGGAAATAAAACCGATACGTAACGGTTGCTGGTCTTTTTGCGAGGTTACTGACTGATTCGGTAATTGATTTTTGGGCTGATTGGATGATATACGCAAGTTTAGTCCTGCATCTTCCATCGCTTCTTTGGCGGCTATCATGCCTAGCAATGCTGTGCGTGATACTGTACGCTGCGGAGGTAAAGATAATAGTTGTTTAAGTTCTTCATTGCTACGTTTCACTTCAGATACGGGTACATCGAGAGCAGTCGGGAAAAGAGTCACTTTTCCGATGCCATGCTTCCCTTGTTGTAGTGCCTCTATATTTTCGGAAACTCCGATGCCGATGCCCGAAACAACTCCCAATCCGGTGACGTAAATCTTCATAAGTTAAGCTTTCCGATTAGCAATGATGTAGTCAGTCAGTGTACATACCGAGTAGAAGATTTGTTTGCCTTCACTGGGATTCTCTATTTTAATACCATATTCGCGTTCCAAAATCAGGATGATTTCGAGTGCGTCAATGGAGTCAAGGCCAAGACCTTCGTCGCCAAACAGAGGGGCTTCATTGTCAATATCTTCCGGAGTGATTTCTTCAAGGTTCAACTCTTCGATTAGTTTCCCTTTCACTTCGTCCATCAGTTCTCTTTTGGTTTGATCTAAATTATCCATAAATCGTTGATATATTATTAAGTTGTTTAAATTCTGCTTGATAATGTCCGTCCAGTAGTTCGCACCAGCCTATGATACAGGTGCGTAACTTACCTTTTGCCATCACAATCCTTGCATAATCCTCTAATGAGGCAGCATCGGATTGCCGACGGACAAAGAATGTATTCTCTCCCTGAATTTTGTGTCGAATACAGATTTCTCCCAATACTACATTGGGGAGAGTGTAGACAAACACGGCAGGACTGGCGGCTTTGTCTCCTTCTTTATTGATGATAGCTTGATGTCTGCAGTCCGTATCCAAAGAGGCGGAAGCATTGGCAAGAATGATTCCGATCTCTTTCGGCTGGTAGTTGGTATCTTTCAATAAATATCCGGCAGCTACATATCCCAGCTTACAAAGGTTATCCATCTTGTAGAACTTCATATTGTTTTCTCCCAGATACTTGTATGCTTCCCGGATAAACGGCGCAAAGTCAGTCTCCGAAGAATTGAATATAGCTGTTCCTTGGCTTTCTACCACTCCCGGTTTGATCGTGACTATATTGGCTGATTCCACGACAGCTTTGCAAAATGTCGGAGAATCGGTTTTCTGTTTCAAATGAGTGTTGGGGAGGGATAATACCAGTGCTGCATTACAGCCTCCGAAACCGGAAGCGGTTTTGATACAGCATTTCATCGGCATCGGCTGATGAGTGCTATAAACGGTGATAGGCATGGGAACACCCAGTGTCTCATATCCTAAAGTTCCGTAGTATATTCCTTCTTTTAGTTGCTCTATGCAAAGTATGGTTTCAATAATGCCTGAAGCTCCTAATGTATGCCCGAAATAAGGCTTAAGACTATTCACCGGAACTGCAGACAATCCTGCCAAATGTATGGCTTTGGATTCCATTTCGTCATTATAAACCGTAGCTGTTCCGTGTGCATTGATAAAACTGATATCTTCGGGAAGTGCTCCGGCTTCTTCCATTGCCTGATTGATAGCCAGCGCCAGTCCGTCTCCTGTCCGGGAAGGACCGGATATATGGTTGGCATCATTGCTGATCGCTCCTCCGGATAGAATAATATGATTTGCGTTTCCTTGCGTTTCTAAAAGAACAGCTCCACAGGCTTCGCCTAGACTTAATCCGTCCCGTTGTATATCGTATGGCCGGCATCGGTGTGCACTGACTGACCGGAAAGACAGGAAACCGCTGGTAATAAAATGAGAAAGAATATCCCCGCCAGCGACAATCACCCGTTTGTAACGCCCTGATTCTATCCATCTCTTGGCAACAATTAGTGCCGAGACTCCAGATATACAGGCGTTGGAGATAACTTCTACCTGATTGGCTGCCTCAAAAAAATGCCCGATTCGTTCTGCCATTTTCCAAAGAAAAGTCGGACTATCGGCTGATAATTCCTGTAAAAAGGAAGGATTATCAATTGTTGATTGTACAGAACCGCTTGGCTTGTCCGAATTAGTTCTTTTTTCTTGATCGCTCAATAAATCAATATTTCCCTTCGTAGTAGAGAGCAACAAAGCACAGTCCGACTCTTGCAGATTCACTCCCGATTGGGAAATCACTTCCTGAATAGTTAATATAAACAGTTGCTCTAACCGGGTATAAGAGGAAATATCCAGCTCCTTTGCCCGCTTTTCTAATCGTTCTTTAGCTCTCTTTTTCAACTCGACAGAATCAATCATCCCTGCCAGAATCGGACTGTCAGAAATCCGTCCGGCTTCCTGCATACGAATCCCGCTTCGATAGTCATGGATTGCTTTTTTGTTTTCCGAAATACCGAAACCTAACGAACTAATCAGCGTATGGGCTGTGATGTATATATTTAAAGGATGTTCCATTTCTTTTTCCATTCCAGATAAAACGGAGGGTTGATAAGCTCCAGCTCTTTATTCAGGTTCAGGAACACTTGTATGGTGCTTCCGGTAGCCACTACACTCTGGTCGGTAGCCCGATAGATAACGTATTCGAATTTTATCTTGGCTGCCTCACAGGCAATATAGCGTGTTTCGATAATCGCTTCTTCACCAAAGGACAATGATTGCTTGAACTGACAGGTTAAATCTACGATGGGAACCATGTAACCTTCCCGGTAAATGCTCATATAATCCAAACCATACTGTTTGCCGAAAGCTTCCCGCCCATCTTCAAAGTAGCGCACGTATTCGCCATGCCATACAATTTGCATGGAGTCAATTTCGCTGAACCGTACTCTGAAAGTAGTCCGGTTAGTCAAAGCTGCAATCTGTTGATTTGTTTTCCGTTTCATTCTTTTTTGATAAATATTTTCATCTTACATTCAGCAATCAGCTCTTCTTCCATTTTCACTTGTGCCGAAATTAGCGTAATATCGAATACCTCTTGTACGACGGTAATCTCTGTAAATAATTTCATTCCGGCTTCCGGCAAGTTGTAGATTTTAAGTTTGTCTACCGAACCGATAAAACCTAACGGAACTTTTTCACCCTGCCGGGTATAAATAAACCCGATACGTGCAGCCGCTGATTGTGCGATATGCTCGATAATTCCCGGCTCTTGCAGTCTACCTGCCTCACAAAATAAATTGTCGGTAGTGACAGTCAGTCCGGAATATGAACGGTTTTCTTCAAATCCGAAGAAACTGTCCACCATAACGATTGGCGGACGCTGTGGAATCAGGTTGAGTATTCCTTCTCCTTGTATGACGGCTTCTCTGTTCATTTCAATCTGCATTGTACGATGCTGTGTCCCATTCCTAAATGGTCATGTATCTCTTCGATTTCCAATCCTGCTGCTTCGATGCATCGTTGCATATCATCCGAATGATACATCTTGCTGTTTCCGTTTGCCATCGCTGTAAAATAGAGACTGATTTGTGTCAGGCAATAAGCGGCTGTATCAAATTTCTGCCGGTTCCAGAAAGTCTCCATAATATACAGGCGGCTCTCCCGGTTCATGGAACGGGCTGCACGGGTCAATATGCTGGTAACTTCTTCTTCCGAGAAACAATCGAGGAACTGGCTCATCCAAATAGCATCGAACCCTGTCGGGAAAGGTACCTCCGGATCAAGCAGATTGGCACCATGACCGTGGATACGTGTAGCTCCGGGCAGCTCTTTGGTTTGTTGACGCATCATCTCCAATTGTTGCGTAAGGTCCATGATGGTTACTTCCACTGTGTCGTCGTAGCTTACGCATTTGGTCGCCCAACGGCCGGTATTGCCTCCCACATCCAATAAAGTCTTGGGATGACGGGCGAAGACAATTGCTAGTGCTTCATCGAACGAACAATCCGAGTAATAATGATCGAAACCGAACCAGCTCTTTTGTACTTGTGAAGGCAGACTTGACAACCCCTCATAGATAGTACTCCATTCACCGAATACTTTCAGTCCTTCAGGACGTCCGTTGCTAATGGCTTCTTCCAGATGAAACATTCCCTGATAGTTAACATCATGGTTGAAGTCCATATTAACACGTACCATTTTGTCATTGAGCAGAAACCAGCCGGCTTTCGCAAGGCAGTATCGCCCTTCACGCAACAATACGGTGCCGATAGTCAATGATGCCTCCAACAATACTTGTGCACCATAAGAGGACAGCCCACAAGCTTTGCTGATTTCTTCTTGCGTCATACCTTTGCGCTCGTCGGCCAATAACTGGAAGATACCGAATTTAAGCATAAGGCGTGATACCTGAAAAACAATAGGCCCAAAAGCTATTTCTTGTGCCAGGCGTTGTGCCTCTACCGCTGTCAACGGTTCTTTGTCATATTTATTCTGTTGCATCTTTTTGTTTCTCTTTTAAATCCGGTGACTGCTTTCCGGCAGGTTCCCAGAATGGATAATAATTGAACCATTGTTCCGGATAGCGTTTTAGTATCTGTTCCAAAGCAACAGTGTATTGTTCGAGCAGAGCCATCTCCGCTTTCTTTTCTTTTGTTCGTACTACCGGTTCCGCTATTATAAAATGAAAACGGTAAGTTCTTCCCGATTCTCTCATAGCAAAGTAGAATACCACCGGAACTTTCATTCGCGAAGCCAGCAGGAAAGGACCGGCAGGGAAAGGAGCTTTCTGTCCCAGTAAAATTCCTGTCAGAAGTTTCTCTTTGTTCAGATAACGGTCACCCTGGAAACATACATATTCTTTTTGGTTGATTGCCTCGGTTATGCGGAAAACGTGTGTCAGGTTGTCTTCATTGACAGGGATAATCTTAAACTCCTTGTCCTGACCGTTTTTTTCCAGGATCTCTTTGATTCTACGATGTTCGGCATCGTACATCACGATATTGATTTTCTTTCCGTAATCATCAAAGAAAGGAACGCCTATTTCCCAGTTTCCCACATGGGCACCAATCATAATCACTCCCTGTTCACTGTTCAGCAGTTGCAGAAACTCCGGATACCGCTCGAATTTGAACTGATATTGATTTACTTTTCCATTACCGATGGCTACCTTGTCAATCAGGATTTGGCCTAGTCGGTAATAGTTGAGTAGTAACATTTTCAAAGAACGTATCCTATTGTATTTCAGAATGTGACGGGCATAAAACCAGGTGTTTTTGGTTGCTTTCGGAGCAAACGGTATGAAGTAGAGCACTACCAGGCTTAGAAAAAGATAAGCGGCAGTGATGCCCAGATACTTAATCAGGTAAATAAAGAATAAGTATCCGAACGTTCCTCCCCGGGTTTTGCCTTTC
>ERZ1504776.598-NODE-598-length-9080-cov-3.335291_pt1 | contig 9080 bp, 8 predicted proteins | sample MGYA00572317_ERZ1504776 | MGnify/ENA primary metagenome ERZ1504776 (study PRJEB39906, sample SAMEA3182089) | gut metagenome | biome: human; feature: gut; material: Stool; isolation source: human stools | place: Canada | collected 2013-02-04 ... | reverse complement strand
GTCGAAAAATTGTTGCAAGAAAGGCGGCAGTCTGAATAATAAAAGTTATTTTTGCGAATCAAAGCGTAAAATAAACTAATACATAACGATATGAAAGAAATAGACTGGGCGAATCTGTCGTTCGGATACATGAAGACAGATTACAATGTGAGAATCAATTTCCGTAACGGCGCATGGGGCGAACTGGAAGTCAGCAGTGATGAACATCTCAATCTGCACATGGCAGCTACTTGTCTGCACTATGGTCAGGAAGCTTTTGAAGGTTTGAAGGCTTTCCGCGGCAAAGACGGTAAAGTACGTATCTTCCGTCTGGAAGAAAATGCGGCACGTCTGCAATCTACTTGTCAGGGCATTCTGATGGCCGAACTGCCGACCGAACGTTTCAAGGAAGCGATTCTGAAAGTTGTAAAGCTGAACGAACGTTTCATTCCGCCTTATGAAACCGGTGCTTCTCTATACATTCGTCCGTTACTGATCGGAACAAGTGCCCAGGTAGGCGTACATCCTGCCGAAGAATATATGTTCGTGGTATTTGTAACTCCGGTAGGGCCTTACTTCAAAGGTGGTTTCTCTACCAATCCGTATGTGATTATCCGCGAGTTCGACCGTGCCGCTCCTCATGGAACTGGTATCTACAAGGTAGGCGGTAACTATGCGGCCAGTCTGCGTGCCAACAAGAAAGCGCACGATCTGGGCTATTCCTGCGAGTTCTATCTGGATGCAAAAGAAAAGAAATATATCGACGAGTGCGGCGCAGCCAACTTCTTCGGAATTAAAGATAATACGTACATTACTCCGAAGTCATCTTCTATCCTGCCTTCGATCACCAACAAGAGTCTGATGCAGCTGGCAGAAGACATGGGCATCAAGGTAGAACGACGCCCGATACCGGAAGAAGAACTGGAAACGTTCGAAGAAGCGGGTGCTTGCGGTACAGCTGCGGTAATCAGTCCGATTCAGCGTATCGATGACCTGGAGAACGGAAAATCATACGTTATCTCTAAAGACGGCAAGCCGGGACCGATCTGCACGAAACTGTATAATAAGTTGCGTGGCATTCAGTACGGTGACGAACCGGATACACATGGTTGGGTGACGATTGTAGAATAATTGATCTTTAAGTATAATCTCTTTTAATTGCGTAATTACTATGTTAAAACAAAATTCAGAGTTGCGTGCTCAGGCACGTGAAGCCCTTCGGGGTAAGTGGCCTATGGCAGCCGTTGCTGCTCTTATTTATTCGGCTATCGCCGGTGGTTTGTCTTCCATTCCTTTTATTGGATGGATCGGTTCTTTGTTGGTCGGACTGCCTGTTGCATACGGTTTTGCTATTTTGATGCTGGCTGTATTCAGAGGAGCGGAAGAAGTTGATTTGGGAGTGCTGTTTGCTGGATTTCAGGAATATAGTCGTATCTTGACTACTAAACTGCTGCAGGCTGTTTATACTTTCCTGTGGTCATTACTGTTGCTGATTCCGGGTATCATTAAGCATTATTCTTATGCGATGACGGACTATATTCTGAAAGACTAACCTGAATTGTGTAACAATGCTGCCATTGAAAGAAGTATGGCAATGATGGAAGGCAACAAGATGAAATTGTTCCTGCTTGATTTGAGCTTCATCGGTTGGGCTATCCTTTGCCTCTTTACTTTCGGTATCGGATTCTTCGTTTTGCAACCCTACGTGCAAGTATCTCACGCTGCTTTCTATGAAGATTTGAAAGCTCAGCAAGGCGGTATTAATATCAATGTAGAAGTAACTGTAGAAAGCTAATAAGCGAATAAATATCATTCTATAGAATGGAGTACGGAGCAATCTGTACTCCATTTATTTTTGTAGTTTACGCCAAAAGTAAGTACCTTTGCGTTCTAATCAGTAATGAGATGGGAAAGAATAAATTAGAGAAGTTTGCCGATATGGCGAGTTACCCGCACGTGTTCGAATATCCTTATTCGGCGGTGGATAATGTGCCTTTTGACATGAAGGGAAAATGGCATCAGGAGTTTTTCGGAAATGATCATCCGATTGTGCTCGAACTGGGCTGCGGACGGGGTGAATATACCGTCGGACTGGGCCGGATGTTTCCCGATAAGAACTTTATAGCAGTTGATATCAAAGGCTCCAGAATGTGGACAGGCGCCACGGAGTCCTTGCAGGCAGGAATGAAGAATGTCGCTTTCCTGCGTACAAATATCGAAATCATCGAACGTTTTTTTGCAGCAGGTGAAGTCAGCGAAATCTGGCTGACCTTCTCCGATCCGCAGATGAAAAAGGCTACCAAGCGGCTGACCTCCACTTACTTCATGGAGCGCTACCGTAAATTCCTGAAACCGGATGGAATCATCCATCTGAAAACCGACAGTAACTTTATGTTCACTTATACAAAGTACATGATAGAAGCCAATCAGCTTCCTGTCGAGTTTATCACCGAAGATTTGTATCATTCGGATTTGGTAGACGATATTCTGAGTATTAAGACTTATTATGAACAACAGTGGCTCGATCGTGGTTTAAATATCAAATATATCAAGTTCCGTCTTCCGCAAGAGGGAGTTTTGCAGGAACCGGATGTGGAAATTGAACTTGATCCGTACCGTAGCTACAACCGTAGCAAGCGGAGCGGACTGCAAACGAGCAAATGATAAGTAATAAGTGACAAGTAATAAGTAACAAGTAATAATAGTAATTGGGTGGAACTATCAATTTTCCACTCTCAATTCTGAACTAATTATGACTCTTTATCCGAAATTAATATTGGATGCGCTGGCAACGGTGCGTTATCCCGGTACGGGAAAGAATTTGCTGGAAGCGGAGATGGTCGCCGATAATCTCCGCATTGATGGCATGGCGGTTAGCTTTTCATTGATATTTGAAAAACCGACCGATCCGTTCATGAAATCAATGCTGAAGGCTGCTGAAACAGCTATCCATACATATGTATCACCGGATGTGCAGGTAACTATTACAACGGAAAGCAAGCAGGCAGCCCGTCCGGAAGTGGGCAAACTGCTTCCGCAAGTAAAGAATATAATCGGTATCTCTTCCGGTAAGGGAGGGGTAGGCAAATCTACCGTATCCGCAAATCTGGCGGTGGCTTTGGCTAAGTTGGGCTACAAGGTCGGTTTGCTTGATGCTGACATTTTCGGTCCTTCCATGCCGAAGATGTTCCAGGTGGAAGATGCCCGTCCGTATGCGGAAAAAATCAATGGACGTGACTTGATTATTCCGGTAGAGAAATACGGTGTAAAACTGCTTTCTATCGGTTTCTTCGTTGATCCGGATCAGGCTACACTTTGGCGTGGCGGTATGGCGAGCAACGCATTGAAGCAGCTGATTGGCGATGCCGATTGGGGGGATCTTGATTATTTCCTGATTGACCTTCCTCCCGGCACAAGTGACATTCATCTGACTGTTGTCCAGACGTTGGCAATGACGGGGGCAATTGTTGTTAGTACTCCGCAGGCGGTAGCGCTGGCGGATGCCCGCAAGGGAATCAATATGTTTACGAATGATAAAGTGAATGTGCCTATTTTAGGACTAGTTGAGAATATGGCTTGGTTTACGCCTGCCGAACTGCCGGAGAATAAGTACTATATCTTTGGTAAGGAAGGAGCCAAGAAACTGGCGGAAGAAATGAATGTGCCTCTGCTAGGTCAGATTCCTATTGTACAAAGTATCTGCGAAGGTGGGGACAATGGTACTCCGGTGGCGCTGGATGAAGATACGGTAACCGGTCGCGCTTTCTTGTCATTGGCTGCCAGCGTAGTTCGTCAGGTAGATCGCCGGAATGTGGAGATGGCTCCGACTAAGATTGTAGAGATGCATTAATAAGTGCTCTTATTCTATTTATTCTAAACACAAAAGAGGCTGGTTTAAACCAGCCTCTTTTGTGTTGTTTATCGTAGTCTAAACATGATAGGGATAGTATATTTCACGGAAACAGGTACTCCATTATTTTCTCCCGGTTCCCATTTGGGCATATTGCTGATGATGCGGAGAGCTTCTGCATCCAGCGTTGGAGAGACACTGCGTACCACTCGTGCATCTGTTATCTGACCATCTTTTCTCACAATGAAAGTCACAATGACTCTTCCTTCTTCTTTTTGTTTGGCTGCGTTTTTCCAATACGTAATGTGCTGTTTCAGATACTGATCCAGTTCTCCTTGTTCTTTGGGAAACCTCGGCATCTTTTGTGCAGTCATAAAGACCTTGTCGGTAGTACTGTCAGGTTGTTGTTCTCCTGTTGCTTTGGTGGTAGCTGCAGGGGTTGGGTGAAAATTAATTGGAAGGGTAAACTTTACGTTGACCACTTTTCCATCTTTTTTTCCCGGTGTCCAGGTTGGCATAGCTGTGATGGCTTGAATAGCTTGTTTATCCAGTTCCGGATGTAAACTGCGGACTACGGCTACACTGGTGATTTCTCCTTTTTTGCTGATGACAAATTGAGTAATCACACGTCCTGCTATACCAAGTTTCTGCACTTCTTCCGGGTATTGAATGTTTTCTCCCAGATATTTGAATAAGGCTTGGGTGCCTCCGGGAAACTTAGGCATTTCGTCTACTGCTTCATAGATTGTTTCATCTTTATCTTTGTTGTTATCGTTAATGATTAACGAATCAACATTTGAAGTGAACGCTTCCGTTGGTTGCACTTTAGCTTCCGCATAATGGCAGAAACCGAGACTGAACGCGATTAGTGCTAAGAGGAAAGGACGTTTCGTTCCGTTCGCTCTTGATAGTTGTTGGTGTTTCATTTTGTTGTATGCTTTTTAGTTAATTGTTACTCTTTGATTAGATGATCTTACTTTTCCAATGCTTTCATCAATTGTTCTTTCATGGTGTCCACTCCGGGGAATCCGGTTTGTTTATAAGTGATGTTTCCTTCTTTGTCAATAACAAAGTAAGTAGGAACGCCCCGGATACTGAACTTCTCACGCAGATAGCTCCACTGTTCATCCGTCACACGGAAATGTTCTCCGTGAATGTCAGGAATCATGTTTTTCCAGGTTCCCAGTGGAGACGTTTCACCTGTGATGTAAAGGTAGATAATGTCTTTGTCTTTCAGTTCTTCTTTCATCGGGAGAATCTGTTTGTTGGCAGACCGGCATGGACCACACCATGTTGCCCAAAAATCAACTAACAGCGTATGTCCCCGGAATTTGGAGATAATGGAGGGGAATAAATCTTCATTCGAAACTTCTCCTGTCTCATTAACGGTGAATCCTGTTTTCTTCTTGTTGATTTCTATTTGTTTCAGCAGGTCGTTGTTCATAGCCAGAGCCATGTCGTTGTATGCTGCGGGCATCGTTGACAGTTCTGCCTTTTGCTTATCGTTAAGTGGATTGAGATCTCTCATGGAGACTCCAATCATCTGTGCCTTCAGATTTTGTATTAAGTAACTGGCAGCTGTATGATTGCTCAGACTCTTAAGAATCTTATCATCTATACCTATACGGCGTATGATGTCAAACAGTATCGGGTATCTGCTGTTGTAACAGGCTTTAGGTGAAAGGATATACGTGAAGTCCTGAAGACTTTCATAATATCCTTGCGGAATATCAATCTTAGTCTCGGCATAGTATTTATTTGCTTTTTCTCCTTCCAGCCCATTCGTCATGATATGAACTAATTTCAAGTTCCTTTCAGTTTCGATAATCTTTAGTGCGGCAGACAATTCGAGGTCTGTATTAATAATCTCCTTATATGCAGGGCTTCCTTTCGACTGTGTGATTTGTTTTCTGAACTCAGGGAGTCGGGCAAGTATTTGAGCTTTATATTCTTCAGCTGTTTTACCATTCAGCTTTTTAATCTGTTGTTGGTATTCTTCATAACTATTACCTTCAGTGAAACTGAAACTCATAGGATGATCAGCCAGCTCTTGCTGTACTCCGGCTAAATAACCTCCGTAATAGATTTCTTTTCCGTATGGCTTTTCTGCTTGGCGGAGATGTGACTGCTTGCGGGCATTTTCGCGAAGATTGATAACGACCGAAGTGGTTTCTCCCGGTGCTAATAAGTAGCTGACAGCTCCAAAAGGAAACCTGATCATGCATGGGGTGACCATGAAGACATTCATCTCATGATAAAACGTTCCGTCATCCTGGATGCGGATTTTTCCTTCCTGAGCTTCGTCTCTTATTACATCTTGAAAATAAAGACTGCCTTTGTTGGGCATCCCTTTTTGGTAGTCAAGGATTCTTCCTTTGAGAATTGCTTTGGCGTATTTAACGACTGGTTCGGGCAGCGTCGTTTTATGGTCTGCTTTGGTGACTGTAACGTCTTTAGGCAGTTTGAACTTGCTGAATGTTTTCTTGTCCAGCTGTATGCCCCATATCTTATATGCTCCCTCAAAGTCTCCTTCAGAGAAATCCAGGCAAGTCACGTTTTGAGGAATGGGTGGGAAAGTTAATTGGAATTCGGCTTCGCCGGATTCGGGCATCCAGAACTCTTTGTCCAGTGTAATGCCGATTCCCTTCCGGACAGGGTATAGGTTGCCATTGTTGTCTTTCAGTACACTGCCGGTTGCGATCTTTATCCAGTATTTGGGCCGATAGAAAGCTTTGATATACACAGTGGTGACTGTGTCACTCATGACAATTTTGTCTATCTCTATACTTGAGGAACTCTGAGCTAAAAAGGGAGGACGTTCTACGATTCTGTCTTTAGCTTGTGTCATACAAAGTATGCTTAGCAGCAAACTTATCATTAATGCGAATCTTTTCATACGATTAGGCTTTTATCTCCAACAAATGTAATCATATTATTGTAATTATCTATGCGAAAACAGAAAAAGGAGCAGAATCGTTTACGATTGCTCCTTTTTTCTGTTATTTACTTGTTAGGGGAATAATGATATTTTCGGTTTTGCTTATTGAAGTCGGAATGTAATAGGGAATGTATATTCTACGGCAACGGCTTGTCCGTTCTGTTTTCCCGGTTCCCACTTAGGCATACCCCGCACTACACGAATCGCTTCAGCGTCCAACCATGCCGACGCGCCTTCTAATATTTTTATATTCGACACGTTACCGTCTTTTCCGATGACAATCTGGACCAGCACTTTTCCTTGTTCCTTATTCTGCTGGGCCATAGTCGGATATTTTATATTTTTGGCTAAGTAGCGCATTAATCCCTCCTGTCCTCCGGGAAATTTAGGCATCTCGTCTACGACTTTGAAAGTTGGTTCATTATTGGGTGTGGCTTCTTTAGGACCATAGCCCACCACTACGACCTCTTCAAACTTTTCTATTGCTACTGCTTCGGGTGTTTCTGCCGGTTTTGCAGGTTCCGGACCGGACAGACGGAAAGTTACGGGAACCGTAAATCTTACGTTCACAGCTTGTCCTCTTTGCTTGCCGGGTTTCCAATTAGGCATGGCAGCAATCACTCGTTCAGCTTCCTTGTCAAGATAGGGGTCTACGCCTCGAACTGTTTTAACGTCGGAAATACTACCGTCTTTTTTGACTACGAACATCACAATCACACGTCCTTGCTTTCCATTTTCATGAGCTGTTGCCGGATATTTGATGTTCTTGGCGAGATATTCCATCAATGCTGATTGTCCACCGGGGAAGTCGGGCATTTCTTCTACAACTTCAAATACGACAGAATCATTTACAGTAGCACTTTTAACGGGTGCCGGAGGGGGAGGAGGAGCTACCTCTTTTGTTTTCTGCATTCCTTTTTTATCCTGTAATGTCGCTACTCCCGTCATTCCATCGGGAAGTTCCGGACCATTGGCGAGTTCGGTTTGCGAAACACCTTGTTCTTCCGGTGCTGCCATCATTTCTTTGGCAAATTCTTTCGTTGTACGAGCTACTACTTCGATGTTGCTGATAATCATCAACAGGGCAGCCAAGGGAAGGAACATCAGATATTTAGTCCTTCCTATTTCTTTGGTTCTTCGTTTATTCATCATTTTGATACGATTTTTAAGTGGTAAAACATTGAAACTATTAGATAAATTTGCTGCAGCCTTGTGATGTGCCAGTCCCAGCAAGTGGTACTGGTATGATTTACTATCATGTCCCGTCTCTAATACCCGGTGATCTGCCATGTATTCCAGATTACCTCTGACTTCCCGTTTCATCAGCCAGACGAAGGGATTGAACCAGCAGAAAGTACACATAATCTCGCTGACGAGTACATCTGCTGAGTGATATTGGCGGGCATGAGTCTCTTCATGCGTGATTATTTCGCTGATCTCGGATTCTGTATGCGATTCCGGATGTATGAATATCCAGTGGAAGAAGGAAAAGGGGCCTGTACCTTTCTTTAATATGTGTACACGTGATCCTTGTATCGTGCTTTTCGGGCATAGGAAATGCAATCGTATGATACTGCCCAGCTGGATCAGGAAGCGTAGGGCAAGAAGTAATACACCGGTCCAGTAGATAAATCCCAGAATTTGTGGGATTAGCTCCTGCCAGTTGGCCGTTGTTTCCTGTGGTGCCTCGATGATTTGCTCCGGAAGTATGATCGTAGCATAAAGATCTGCCATTGCCACCATCGGCTCCTGCTCCTTTATCCACTCTTGAATATTCAGTAAGGGATAGAGCAGAGAGATGCCAAAGAAGCATAACAGAGCGGTCCGTCGCCAGTGGAAGAAGGTGTCTTTATGAAAAAACAACCGATAGAAAGCGTAGAACAATGCGATGGCTACGTTTATCTTTAAGAAATAGGCAAGTTCCGGAGTCATATCGATAAAGTTTCAGTTTATTTTTCTTTTCCTTTCTCTATCAGTTCGATAATGTCCTTAAGGTCATCCGTAGATATCTTCTGGTCCTTTGCAAAGAAAGAAACCATTTCCTTATAGGAGTTCTCGAAATAGTTGCGGACAACTCCACTCATGAAGTGGCGTTTGTATTCATTTTCACGAATAGAGGGAGTATATTGGTAGGTATTCCCTATATGTTTCGATTTAACGTATCCTTTCCGTTCGAGATTTTTCACGATGGACGCAACGGTGGTATAAGGTGGTGCCGGTTGCGGAAACTTGGATACGATGTCCTTTACGAAACAGTCTTGTAACTCCCAAATGTAGATCATTACTTCTTCTTCTTGTATAGTTAACTTTTCC
>ERZ1504776.493-NODE-493-length-10964-cov-3.112293_pt1 | contig 10964 bp, 7 predicted proteins | sample MGYA00572317_ERZ1504776 | MGnify/ENA primary metagenome ERZ1504776 (study PRJEB39906, sample SAMEA3182089) | gut metagenome | biome: human; feature: gut; material: Stool; isolation source: human stools | place: Canada | collected 2013-02-04 ... | reverse complement strand
CTTTAAGACATTTAGGATTTTAGTTTGTCTAGAAATAAATCTTATAACTTATATTGGGAATTAACCCTGTTCCTTCTTTTTCTTCAATTTCAAAGGTCTTTTCATTGTATTGGTAAAAGTGCATTCCGGTGCGCATACCTACATTCAGAATCTTCAATGAGAACTCATGAGATACTCTTTTCTTATTTATCCGGAAACTGACAGAAACATCACCGTTTATGGAAGGGAAGGATTGAATCTTTTGCTGTATGCTTTCGTTTCATCAAAAAAGATGTCATGCTCTGTCTGACTTCTTTCTTCGTTTACGGGGGTGTAGCGTTCCCCTCCCTGAAAGAATAAACGTCCGTTGAGACTCAGTACGTTTTGTTTAAGTTTGCCGACCATCCATTCTTTTCCGGCAAGTAAGTTCAGCAGATAGTTCTTATCCAGTCTTGTATTACGCCAAACGTTATCTCCTCCCCTATATTTCGATTTAAACAAAGAACCTGTAATCATATAGTAGAAGCCATTTTTCATATATTGTTCCAGCGTGATGTCTATTCCATAATTTCTGCCTTGACCGGTGTTGGTCAAGATTCTGTCCAAATAAAATTCCTCATGGTTAATGACCGAGAAGGAGGAGTTCTTTTCAACCGGTATACGAAATAAATATTGGAAATAAGGCTCTATCTTTAAATGCAGGTTTTGATTGATATTCCAGTCGTATGTCATCCCGACATGATGTGCCCGGGAAAAATCCAGATATCGATTTGACTGGTTCTTGCCGTTGACGACCTTTTCTACAAAATAATAATCCAGCTTTTCCCTGCGACTATGTAATCCATAGGCCAACGCCAAAGAATGTTTCGGATTTATTTTCCATTTTAGGGCAACCCGCGGTTCGATGGATAAGTTATTGTTCAAAGTAAAATATTGGGCTGTTACTCCTAAGCTAGTGTCCCAGTTATTATTCAGATTGATAACCGAACTGCTATAGGCCGAAAAGACTGTGCTTTCACCATCACCTTTTGAAATCTGTTCCATAGGTCTGTTTAATCCGAAATAACGGCTGACCTGATAATCAAGATCATAGTGAAGGTTTGTAATCGTAACCCCCGTTCTGTTAGTATGTCTCGGACTGAACTTCGTATTCAGATAAGAATTAAAAACGAAGTCCCACCTGCTGTTCCGGATATCTCCTACTCTGATTAGTTTGTCATCTGCTTGTTGATCTACCACTGTATGATCTTTGGAATAAGTAGCAGACAGGGAAGAGCGGATATACGTGTTTTCATTCATCACATACTTGTGTGCAAGTCCTCCCACCATTTTTTCTAGTCTGTTTTCTCCTGCTTGTCGGTCTCCCAGAGTTTCCCATTTGGAACGCTCTTCTATTGGAGCTTTGTTTCTGTCAATCAATCCTAATCCCCAAATAGAAAAGGTGCCGGCTTTGGAGGTCGGAAAGTTTAGCTTGAATGCTAAATCCTGATATTTAAGATTCAGGTCATTGCCGGTAGCCAGTGATGTAGTCGAAAAACGATAGTTAACGAGATAAGAACTTCCTCGCTTTTTACTGATTGGTCCCTCTGATGACAGATCGATACCCATTAGTCCGACTTGAAAAGCGTGTTCGTACTTTTGATTATTTCCATTGCGCAGGTGCATATCGAAAACACCCGATAATACATTGTTATATTCTGCGGGAAAAGCTCCGTTGTAAAAATCCGAATTTCCGATCACCTGTGTACTCAGAGCTGACAGGAAACCTCCGCCCAATCCCGACAAATCGGCAAAATGAGTCGGATTGGGTATCTCAATTCCTTCCAGCCTCCATTGCGTGAATTGCGGGGAGTTTCCGCGAATGGCTACGGCATTGGTGCCGATGTCTCCCGCTACTCCTGCGAAAGCGGCACTTAATCGTGCAGGGTCATCGAAGCCGTTGGCAAATCTGCCGGCTTCTTCCATGCTGATCATACGGCCGCCTGTGATAGCCATAGGATTGATCGTCCGGTTTTTCTTTATTTCCGGCTTCACGAGGACTTCTGCCAGATATTGGATATTCTCGTCCATCGGAATTTCTACATATACTTCTTTGGATGAAGTTACGGATACCTCACTGATTATGCTTATGTGATATCCCGTAAAAGACGCTTGAATATTGTAGCGTCCAATAGGAACATTGCTGATTCTGAAGTTTCCCAGACTATCTGTGGAGCTATTCAAGGAAGGTTCCTCTAAGACATAGACAGAGGCATACTCTATTGGAGCATTAGTTTTGGCATCGACTACAATTCCTCTTATGGTTTGCGTTAGTTTTTGTGTCTTTTCGCCGATTGTTTCTGTTTTTGGTGTCGGCAGAGAGATAATAATATGATATCCCTTTATTTTGTATATGTATCCGGTACCTTTCAATATTTGTGTTAGTGCCTTCTCAATGCTTGCGGACTTTAGCGACAATGCTTGCCTCTTTTTCAGGTTCAGGTTTGACTGTTCGTAAGCTATGCTATAGTCTGTTTGTAGTTCTATTTGCTCAAAGGCTTCTTTTAAAGAGATATTTTTATTTTGAATTGTAATTTTCTTTTCTGCATTTTGGGAAATTGCCGTCAATGACAGAATAGAAAAAAACAAAAGAATGATCATCTTATCTGGTTTTTTATTCGCATTAATTCGATTCATTATTTTATATTTGTACGTTGATACTTCGTTTTTACTTCGCGGTTTAAATGAGGATAGACATTTCAGAACTGGGAAGAGGGTCTCAAGCTGCTTCCCGGTTCTTTTTGTTCATAGGCTATTTTTTTTATTTGGTTATTATTATTTTGTTTCCACTCTGCCGATAGCTAAAGCCGATTATATCTCCTAATATATTCAGCATTTCATCCAGATTCTCATCTTTCAGGAATTTGACAGTGTACCGTCTAGAGGCAGAAAAATCGGTAGAATGATCGATAACAGTATCATAACGTCGTTCCAGCGTTCTGAATATTTCTTCGGCAGTAGCATTGGTGAAGATTATTTTCCCTTTTACCCAACTGTTCGTGTCAACAGTGTCTACTGTCGATATCTCAATATCTGATGTCGATTTATCATAGGTGAGTTGTTCGTTGGGCTTGAGAGTTTGAGGAGGACGGGATTGCGTACTCACTTCCACTTTTCCACTAGTCAACGTTGTGGTAATATTCGCATCATTAGCATATGCCTTTACATTGAACTTCGTTCCAAGTACCTTGACGGATAGTTGCGATGTTTCTACTATGAAAGGTTTTGCATCATCTTTTCTGACTGAGAAATAGGCTTCACCATCAAGGGTTACGACACGATTCTCTTTGGTAAAAGTTTTCGGATAGGTAATTGTACTTCCAGCGTTCAGCCATACTTCGGAACTATCCGGCAGAACCAAGCGCTTTTGTTCGCCATAGGCTGTGGATATTTCTATCTGCTCGTTTTCGGAAGGGATATAATAAAGCAATCCTCCTGCCAATAAGCATATGGGAATAACGACGGCTACAATGCGGACAAACTTATGATATAAAACAATATTTTCAAGATGTTCTTTGTTGTATCCGGTTCTTAAATTGACCCGCTCTAAAGCACTGTATGTTTTTGAATCGGCTTCCGTATCCAGTTCGTTCCAATACTCTAATGAGGCTTTTTCTTTCTCCTCCGCGTTTTCTTCCTTCATAATCCATCGCTGTACCTTTTCCTCCGTTTCAACAGAAAAACGTCCGGAAAGGAACTTTTTGATGATTCTGGTGATAATATTACTCTTTTCCATTTTTGCTGTATTTACTATATATACAGTCTGATGACAAAAAGCTCAATGAAAAAGTGGATGTTTTTATAAAAAAGATAATAAAAAGCACGAGATAGCTTTCCGTATCTCCTTTAATGCGAGGCTTAACTGACTTTCGACATTTCTTTTAGTGGTGTTGAGCTGTATTGCTATCTCAGCATTGCTCAACCCTTCCTGACGGCTTAATGTATAGATCATTTTCCGCTGTTCCGACATTTTTCCGACAATGTCATCTATTAATAAGCCTAACTCTTTAGCAATAAGATCTTCTTCGGAGGTAGAACTATATTCGATCTCCTGACTACTATTTAGATAAGTGTCATGTACATACTTATGTTTCAAGAAATTTATGGCCGAATTACGGGCAATTGTATGCAGATAAGAACTAAAAGACTTGGATGCATCAATTGAATCATGATTGATCCAAAGGTTGACAAAAAGGTCTTCTGTCAATTCTTCGGCATCCGATTCCGATTTTATATATCCGTCGATGAAAGCCTTTGTTTTATTGTAATAGGCTATAAAAACTGTTTCAAAAGCCTTGTGATTTCCATCCTGGAAGGCTTCAAGCGTTTTTATGTCAATGTTATTACTCATGTTGTCCGACTTTCATTTTTATTAGTGAGGACAAAAGAAGTAATTATTTGGCTTAAAAACGCATTCTTTTGAAAATATTTAAGATGTATCCCTGCTAATTATTCTTTTTTGTAATATAAATAATGCCAACCACATTCAGCAAATAACCGAGTAAACAAATAATGGGTGCAAAACATATACGAAGTCTGCTGAAGATATCAGGATTATATGCGGCAGGGGTACTCCCCTCGCCGCTCATTAATACATATCCTGTGATAATCAATATCGAACCAATCGATAGAATAATATAATTTATTTTACTCAATGCATTTCTCATACTTCTGATAGTTTTATTGTTTTCAAGTTTATATTTCCGGATTTTAGTTTCTAAGTCCCACGATTTGAGAGAATAAAGCATATTTCTCCTCAAAGCGCTGATTACTTAGCCTGTATTCCTCTTCATCAATCTCTTTTACAAGTTCATTATACTGATTCCATTGCCAGAACTTATACAGGCAATCTCTCTGAACCATATTGATCCTGTTGTCTCCTAATGAGAATGCCCAGTTGATGTAATCTTCCGATTCGGCTGTCAGGTTCTTTAACAGAGGCATTGCTTTCGTCTTTTCTCCTAGGGCAGCATAGGCTTTGGCTATGTCGAATGACCCGCTTTCATAGATCTCGGGGACATTGTACGCCGGAACAGCTTGTTCTGCATAGGCAAGTACTTTCCTTGCTCGGGTATTGTCGCCCTGCCTGATCAGTTCCTTTGCCAGTTGGGCGAAAAGCCTTCGATGATAATAGCAGGTTCGCAGGGTGGTTTCATCCAGATAGAGTCCGGGAGTGTCCAGTCCGCCATACTTATATCTGTTCATTACATTTTCATACAATCTCTCTACATCTATCGCATAGTTATTATCTCCTTTGACATTTCCCCATTTTTTATAATCAAAAGGCGTGAAACGGAAAGCTAATCCTTCCTGAACGAAATAATGATCAAACTTCAGCTTGCTGACCTCACCGACGGATATTGCCATGTACAATGGGCGTTCCCAATTGCAGTTGGCAAGCATTTCCAGCATCAGCATATCTACCTTGGTTAGAATACGCATATCTTTCAGAGAAATATAGATCTTATCCGGTATCGCATTTTTTAGTTCTTTACCTTTCAGATGACGGATGGAGTCGGGAAGCATTATGCCTGATCGAAGCACTGCATCTTTATCAATGCTGATACTGATCGTATCGGTAGGGATTACGTGGAAGTCCTGTTTCTCCGATAATGCCCAGTACTTCAAGATGTTTTTTACCTCAAACGGATCATTGCCGAAACTATCACGGGCTTCTTCCGGATGTTTCTGATAAAGCTCTTCTATCTGTTTTTTCAGTTCCGGTCGGATGGCTACGTATTCGTTTTTTCCTTCCTGATATTGATCTTTACTCCAGGTAATGGGTAATCCGGGTGCATCATACAACGGGCATTGCTGCTGATAAATATACCAATCTGTTTGCGCATAACTCAAATTGCAGATGCGGGCATCTCTGCGTACTCCTTCCGTGTCCTGATTATACCACAAGGGAAAAGTATCATTATCTCCGTTACTGAAAATGATAGGATTTCCTTTGTCGGGGAGTGTCATCAGATAATTGGCTCCAAAATCACGGCAGGTGAAACGATTGCTCCGGTCATGATCATCCCACGTCTGACTAGCCATCTGAACCGGAATCAGCAGGCAGAGAAACATTAACAGGCCGACTTGAAGTACTGACGACTTCTTTTTTCGAAGTGCGTCACACAATCCGGCAGCTCCCATTCCTATCCAAATAGCAAAAGCATAGAATGAACCTGCGTATGCATAATCCCGTTCACGGGGCTGACCGGGAGTCTGGTTCAAATATAGCACAATAGCCAGACCTGTCATGAAGAAAAGGAAAAACACGACGCTAAACTGTTGCATCCCCTTCTTTCCCCGCATCCATTGCCAGTAAATCCCGATTAATCCCAATAATAGCGGCAAAGCGTAAAATACGTTATGCCCTTTATTCTGACGCAGAGATTCGGGTAAAAGTTCCTGATCACCAAGCCTTAGATTATCTAACAGAGGAATACCCGTGATCCAGTTTCCATGCTCCGGTTCGCCATGTCCCTGGATATCATTTTGACGCCCGACAAAATTCCAGAGAAAATAGCGCCAATACATATAATTGAGCTGATAAGCGAAGAAGTAGGTAAGATTCTCTTTTTGCGTGGGAGCTCCGTCCGTTCCTTCCGACCAGCTTTTGTAGGAGGAAGCCATGCGATCATTCCACATTCGTGAAAACAGCATATTTTGAGTATAGCATACTTCCTCTTTATTTCGAATCACTTTATATTTCCCTTCTTCCCTATTCGGTCTGTAGACAGCACCACCCGTTTTCATTTTTACCTTGTAATAATCTCCTTCGGGCACATACTCCGGTTCGGAGGCATACGTTTTGCCATAAAGTAAAGGGGCGCTTTCGTATTGCTCCCGGTTCAAATAGCTTTTGAGTGCGAAAATATTATCCGGAGCATTTTCATTGAGCGGTGTATTGGCATTGGCACGAATCAATATCACTGCATAGGTGGTATAACCTACGGTAAGCATAAGTATGCACCATAAAGCTGTATTGATTAATCGTTTTTTGAAACGATAGATACCAGCTATGAGCAGGAAAAATGTGATAGCCAGAAAGCCAATCAGTCCTGTTTGGAAAGGAAATCCCAAGGCATTGACAAAGAGTAGTTCGAACCATCCTCCAATATCCGCCATTCCGGGAATGTAGACAAAAAGTATCAATACAATAAGCAGACCGGATAAAGCAATCGCCGCAATTGCTCCTTTAAGCGAAATCGTTCGATATTTCTGATAATAGAAAACCAGTACAATCGCTGGAATGCAAAGCAGATTGAGCAGATGTACTCCGATGGAGAGTCCGATTATATAGGCAATCAGAATAATCCATCGGTCACCATAAACGGTGTCCGACTCATCCTGCCAGCGCAGAATCATCCAAAAAACCAAGGCAGTAAGAAAAGAAGAGAAAGCATATACTTCTCCCTCTACTGCGCTGAACCAGAAAGTATCACTAAAAGTATATGCCAAAGCTCCTACCAACCCGGAACCGAGAATGATAATCACGTCGGTTACTGACAGATTCTCTTTTTCTTCTTTCAGAAGAGATCTGACCAGGCGAGTGATACTCCAAAAAAGAAAGAGGATACATCCTGCACTTAGCAGTGCATTCAGAAAGTTGACTGTACGTGAGACCTGGGAGGGATCGGAGGCAAACTGTGTAAACAGATTACCTACCAGCATATAAAAAGGTGCACCAGGCGGATGTCCGACCTGTAACTTTTCGGCGCATGAAATAAACTCAGGACAATCCCAAAAACTGGCAGTAGGTTCGATTGTCATTCCGTATACGAAAGCTGCTATCAGGAAGACAAGCCAACCACTGAAATCATTCCATCTTTTAAATAATAAGTAGTTCATAGTTCTGTAACTTTTTTGTTTGCAAAGTTATAGAACAGTGATATAAAACAGGCATTTTTAGCCGGACGGATACGGACATCCCATTTCTATAAGGTGTTGAAAAACAAAGCTTTTTGTCAGGTAATTCCGGACAAATGTGGACTACAATGATTTGATGTAGTCTTCCAGTGATTCTTTGGAACTTACAAGCATAAGTTTCTCCGTTTTTATTCTGGATATTCTTCGGGTAAGAGTTTCTACAGTCAGTTTCATTAGATCTGCAAAGCAAGCAGGCTGGATACCTTCGCGCAGGAAAGCACATACTCTCAAATCTTCTTCTGTAAGTTTAGGACTTATCTCTTTCAATTTGGAAACAAGTCCATATACTCCTTCCTGTAGTCTTAATAATTCACTCCAGTCTTTCTCTGAAAAAGAAACAACCTTGGAAGGGGAAACAGACCGTTCTTTTATTTGCCGGACTTTCGATACTACCGGAGAACTTTCATAAATATGCTGTTGAAGCGACTGATATTTTTCTTCCAGATAGTTACATTGCAACATCAGTTTATCCGACTCTGCCTCTTTTCGCAACATTTCATCTTTAAAAGTAGTCAGTTGAGAATATACAAACTTATTCTTCTTCCAGAGCAGCCCGAGTAACAAGGACATCACACCAAAGACTCCCAATGCAGAAGAAAGAATAATCTTCGTATCGCCTGTCTGATCGTTCAGCATTAGCTGGCTGGCATAGGCTTTTCTTTCCATTTCCAATGCTTCGTCGAAATGACCATATTTCTGATAATAAAGGCTGCAACGTCTGCACACCTTGGCTACATAATCGTACTGCTCTGTAAGAGCAGCAAGCTTTATTGTTTCCTTGAAGTGGGTCTCCGCTTCCTTTTTCTGGTCAAGATCACTCTCTACGCATGCCAGATAAAAATAAGCCTTTGATTTCTGAAGTTCATTGCCGTGTTGGTCAAAGTATGAAACTGCCTGACGGATTTGCTTATCAGACGTATGGGCGATATTTTTATCTTCATTCAGCTGGGTACACAACAGATTATATTCTGCCAGCTGTGCTTCGTTCATCTGGTTGATCTGGATATTTTCGAGAATAATAGATGCTGTATCCGGGTCCTGCCCCATTAGCTGTGCGGCTTTGTCTAATCCCTGTTTTACATTAGTCCCTTCCGGATGGCATGCAGCCAGTGAAAGGACAACCACGTATAATAAGATTCGAAGATTATTCATAACTCTGCTTTTATCTTTGTATACAAACGATTGGATTTGCAAATATAAAAAATAATATGATACATACACCTCTATAAACCATACAAAAAATGGTGTCACTATCCTCCTCTCATAGTGACACTATACTGTGATCATAGTTACACCATCACGGCAGGATAGTGTAACTATATTATTTATGCTCCTATTATTATGCATATCGCAGATTGCCCTCATGTTTTTTTTGACAAAGATCAAGCGATGACGGGCTGTTTATTAAGAAGATTAGCCGTATCTTTGTAACAAATAAAAATTGTATATATCATGATTAAAAACATTGTATTTGATTTTGGCGGAGTGATTGTAGACATTGATCGCGATAAAGCTGTTCAGGCGTTTATCAAACTGGGATTGGCGGATGCCGATACTCGTTTGGACAAATACCATCAGACCGGAATCTTCCAAGAACTGGAAGAAGGAAAGTTGAGTGCCGATGAATTTCGGAAGCAATTGGGAGATCTGTGCGGTCGCGAACTGACGATGGAAGAAACCAAACAGGCGTGGTTAGGCTTTTTCAATGAAGTGGACTTGCGAAAGCTCGATTATATATTGGGACTTCGTAAATCATATCATGTGTATCTCTTGAGTAATACCAATCCTTTTGTTATGTCATGGGCATGCAGTCCGGAGTTTTCATCCGAAGGGAAACCGCTGAACGATTATTGCGACAAACTATATTTATCTTACCAGTTGGGACATACCAAACCGGCTCCCGAAATATTCGACTTTATGATAAAAGACAGTCATGTCATACCTTCCGAAACGCTCTTCGTTGACGATGGAAGTTCGAATATCCACATAGGCAAAGAACTTGGCTTCGAAACCTTCCAACCAGAAAACGGTGCTGATTGGCGGCAAGAGTTGACCGTTATACTAAATAGTTGAGAAGAGGTATCTTTATGCTCCTCCCACCTACAGGAGGGGACCCCGGAAGGAAAGGTGCCAGGTAAGCAATTTCTAAAACCTTTTCAGCTCTTTCTTTTCAAATGTCCACTCCGGTGTATACAATCTGCCACTGTCTGTATCTGTCAGTTCATACCAAGGTGACAGATTTCGGTTGGCAGGATTGACGAGGATATGTATTTGCTGGGCGGGCATATAACTTTGCGCCAATAAAAAAACTTTCTTTTTTGTTTTCGGGTGAATTGCCACATCTACTACTATCACGACATGGCCCGGTGAACCTCCTTTGATAAACACATCTCCTGCTTGCAGTGAAGTATAAGGAACCGTACGAAGCTCTTTTGAAAGAGAAGCAGTGCCGGCATACATAAATACCATATTCAAGTATTTACGAAAAGTCTTATATGAATAGTCTTTGCCTCCTGCAGCATACCATTCTACCTTATTTCCAGTTACTTTGATACGGTTTCCTTCCGCCCATTTTTTATATTCTGCCGGAAAGCCATTGGTAAAGTTAAATTTGATTTCTCCGTATCTTTTCTGTGCCCATAGGTATTCTGCCCGCAAGCGCATGACTGCATCCGCACATTGCTGTAAATCGCGATTGCCTATTTCCATATCTACTACGGCGAATGCGGCTGCCTGATTCCTTTTCTCCTGTCCGTTGTAAAGTAAAACCTTACTCCCTTTGGGCAATAATGGGAGTTGACGCAGATAGGCGGCAAATGAATGTTCATCGCATACTTCACGAGTGTAGCCCGTAGGAGGAAGAATGGTGCTTTCCACTGACTGTCCCAGCGACACTATAATTGAAGTCAGACATACTATGCTGAATATAAGTATTCTTTTCATATCGTTATTTTTCCCGAAGATAGGATATCTTTTGCAGAAAACCAAGTTTTGCAGGAGGAAGCTTCTGAAACCGTCTAATC
>ERZ1504776.351-NODE-351-length-15230-cov-7.225634_pt1 | contig 15230 bp, 6 predicted proteins | sample MGYA00572317_ERZ1504776 | MGnify/ENA primary metagenome ERZ1504776 (study PRJEB39906, sample SAMEA3182089) | gut metagenome | biome: human; feature: gut; material: Stool; isolation source: human stools | place: Canada | collected 2013-02-04 ... | reverse complement strand
GTACTTCAGGTAAGATACCTTCACCATTATCCCGAACAGTAATAGTACAACGCCATGCAGTAAGAGAAGAAGTCACTTTCGGTGCAAAAACAGCTTTAACCTCAATCTTGGGCGTTTCGCGGCGGGCAGATGCTTCACGAGCATTTTTCAACAGATTAATAAGCACTTGTTCTATCTGAGCACGATCCACATCCAGTGTTTTCTCCAAAGGTGGAAGCTCGAAATGAATAGTTTCATCAGGAAAAAGTTTCTGTAAATCGGTGAATAGCTCCCGAACCGGCACGCTGGCACAAACAGGAGCGGGGAGACGGGTAAGACGACGATAGTTTTCTACAAAACCTAATAGTCCCTTACTACGTCGATGAATGGTTTGCATAGCTTGTAGCATTACAGCATATTCTTTCTCGCCCGCTGCATCTTTTAATGTAACGGGTACACCACGCTCACTAAGTGTTTCAGAGAGGGAAATGATAGGAGTAATGGAGTTCATGATTTCATGAGTGAGTACACGTATCAGCTTTTGCCAGGCTTCCATTTCATTCCGTTCCAGTACAGAATGAATATTCTTCAAACTGATAAGGCGCCTCTCCATGCCACGGGCTACAAAGAGAGTGGTAGCTACTGCCATTTCTAAAGTGGTTCCATTTCGATGAATACGTATGACCTGCGTTTCACCGGAAGGAAGGCTCAAAAGCTCGGCCGGCAATTGCGGATCTTGCCCTAACTGGGCAGTAGCAGCACGATTCAGCCACTCAATACGTCCGGACATATCAGTCACTAATACAGCAGTATCTACCTTGTTCAGCAGACTTTCGTAATACTGATGTTTTATTTCTTCTTCCAACAGGCGGGCACGAAATGCCTGCAAGGTTTCAGATAGCTCTACAGCCATTTCTGTCATCAGTTTATTTTTATATGGTGGACGGAAAGCCTGTGTCATGTCATTATAACGCAAACTGTCCGTCAGGCGACGCATCATCTGCAATTGCTTCATCTGTATATAATAAAGGTGTATTCCTGTCCCCAGAAGAAACAGGAATGTTATAAGCATGCTAAACCATAAATCAGCACAATATAACACATAAACACCAACAGAAAGTATTGCCAGCAGACAGATATGCAAGATAACAACCAAGGAATACTGCTTCATATTACTTCTTAATTTATAATCCCAGTTTCTCAATCTTCCTATACAATGCAAAGCGCGTAATTCCCAAATATTCCGCAGCACGTGTCATATTCCCCTCGCTCAACCGCATTGCCTTTTCTACAGCTTGCCGTTCCAATTGTTCCAGATTAAGTATTTCTTCTTCTTTTTTAAGACGGGGGGAGGAAGCCTGGAACAAGAAATTATCGGGGCGAAGCAATGAACCGTCACCCAAAATCACCGCACGCTCCATCGTATGCTGTAACTCACGCACATTTCCCGGCCAGGAATAACGCAGCAATTTAGCTTTTGCTTCACGTGTCAAACCCCGCATTTCCTTTTGATATTTCCGGGCATAACGCTGCAAGAAATAATCTGCCAGAAGAATAATATCATTTCCCCGTTCCCTCAAAGGAGGAATATGTAGTTCAATCGTATTGATACGATAAAGTAAATCCTGCCGGAAATTCCCTTCTTCCACCAGATGGCGGATGTCCGCATTTGTAGCACAAATCAAGCGTACGTCGATGGATACAGATTGTGTACTGCCCAAACGACTGATCTGCCGTTTTTCAATAGCAGTCAGCAGTTTTGCTTGCATAGGTAGTGACAGATTTCCTATTTCATCCAAAAACAATGTACCTCCCGTTGCCACCTCCATCCGTCCGGCTTTCGGTTTCCGGGCATCAGTAAATGCACCTTTTTCATAGCCAAATAATTCACTCTCAAACAATTGTTCCGGGATACTGCCAAGATCAATTGTAACGAATGGCCGTCCGTAACGTGGCGAACAACGGTATAACAAACGGGCTATCACATCTTTTCCTGTTCCATTTTCACCAAGTACAAGAATGTTAGCATCTGTATCACGCAGCTTCTCTATCGTGGCAAATACTTCCTGCATCGCGGCAGATTCACCAATAATAGATTCTTCCACACTACTTCCCGCACCGCTAAGTACCTCCACTTGTTCTTTTAGCAGATTAACTTCACAGCGGGAACGGCGTAACTTAATACCGGATGAGAGTGTAGCAAGTAGTTTTTCTTTTTCCCACGGTTTCGGGATGAAATCGGTAGCACCCGCTTTAATGGCCCGTACCGCTTTATCTGTATCTGCATATGCTGTCATAAAAATAACAACCGCCTGAGGATCAATACACAAGATTTGTTCCAGACTCTCAAAGCCTTCCTGCCCACTGATGGCGTCGCGACTGAAGTTCATATCCAGCAGGATAATGTCCGGCTGGAATGTCGTCATGAAATATTCGATACGATCGGGGGTTACTGCTACTTTTATTTTTTCCGCATAAGGTTCCAACAGAAGGTTGAGGGCAAAAAGTACATCCTCATTATCATCTACTATTAATATTTTTCCTAATTGTTCCATACGAAGCTATTATTATCCGATAGTCTTTTCTGCAATATGAATATATCCGATGTGCAAAGATAAACAATATATCGATGTGTTGTGTGTGCGTATGCGCACTATTTTTGTGCGGTATGGCACACGCTCAATTTACATCATACAGAAGTATAACATTGTAATACAAAGCATTACATCTTTGGCATAAGATTTGAATCTCTTCTACCCAAAGGAACATACTATGTACAAAAAAATACTTTTATTATTAATAGCTTGCGGAACTCTTATAACTATTGATGCGCAGGAACACACTATGGAGCTGACATTAGGTCAGACCATAGAGCGTGCCCGCCGACAATCACCCGATGCGCAAACAGCCCAACACAGTTTTCGTTCCGCCTACTGGAACTACAAATATTATCGGGCCAACTATCTGCCCGCCTTGAAATTAACTTCCGATCCGTATCTGAATCGTGCCATCAACAAAATTACAATGAGCGATGGTAGCGTGAAATTTGTGGAACAAAACTTATTAAGTACCGACCTCACCTTAAGCCTGACACAGAATATTCCTTGGACAGGTGGTACACTGTTCGTGGAAACTTCTGCCCAGCGGCTTGATTTATTTAGTGACAACTCTACCTCCTGGCAGACATCACCCATAAACGTCGGCTATAGTCAGTCTCTTTTTGGATATAATAGTCTGAAATGGAATCGTCGTATCGAACCATTGCGTTACCAGGAAGCCAAGAAAACTTATGTGGAAACCCTAGAGCTCGTTGCTGCCAATGCTACGCAGAAATTCTTTGCCCTTGCCACTGCACAAAGCAACTACGAAATAGCTTCTACCAACTATGCCAATGCAGACACCTTATATACATATGCACAAGGGCGCTATAATATAGGTACCATTACCGAAAACGAGATGCTACAATTGGAACTTAATAAGCTGACCGAAGAGACAAATCGTATGAATGCCCATATCGAAGTAGAAAATTGCATGCAAGAACTCCGTTCGTATCTCGGTATCCAGGAGGATATACTGATCAAAGTAGATGTCAGCGATCATGTTCCCAATCTTCACATAGACCTAAGCACAGCTTTAATCACAGCACGTCAAAACAGCCCGGATATACTGGACATGCAGCGACGCAAGCTGGAAAGCGAAAGCCGGGTAGCCAGTGCCCGGGCCAATGCCGGACTGAAAGCCGATCTTTACTTGCGTTTCGGACTGACTCAGACCGGCAATAAACTGAAAGACGCTTATCACAATCCCTTGGACCAACAATATGTCACCCTCGGCATTAGTCTGCCTATATTGGATTGGGGACGTGGCAAAGGACAGGTCCGGGTAGCCCGTTCTAATCGTGACTTAACTTATACTCAAGTAGAGCAGGATAAGACAGACTTTGAACTGAATGTCCGCAAACTGGTGAAACAATTCAATTTACAATCCCAGCGCGTACATATTGCCGCCCGCACCGATGAGACGGCTCAACGACGTGCAGATGTAGCCCGACGACTTTATATCCTGGGAAAGTCTACCGTACTCGACCTCAATGCTTCCATCAGTGAAAAAGATGCCGCCCGACGAAATTACATCACTGCACTATATAACTACTGGAGTTTATACTACACCCTCCGCAGTATCACACTTTATGATTTTGAAGTAGATGCACCGCTGACAGAAACAGAAAGAATAGAGGAAGTGATGGACAAGATGATAAAAAAATAAAGGGACATATTATAAACTTGACTATAAATTGTAAAACAATAAAGATATTATGGATATTAAACTCGAAAAGAAGCCTTGGTACATCCGCTACCGCTATTACCTAGCAGGAGGAATTCTATTCCTTGCTTTCATTATTTACGTTATCATCCTTTCTGCCGGTCCCAGCAAGCTTCGCATCGACCAGGAGAATGTGCAGATTGCCGAAGTCAAAAATGATAAATTCATGGAATATGTAGACGTGGAAGGACTTATACAACCCATCCTCACCATTATCGTTAATGCCCGTGAATCAGGAAGTGTAGACCGTATAGTAGGCGAGGAGGGAAGTTTACTTCAAAAAGGAGATACAATCCTTGTGCTCGAAAACCCTGATCTGATACACAACATTGAAGAACAACGTGATGATTTGGAGAAGCAATTGATTTCTTTCCGTGAAAAAGAAATTGAGATGGAACAGAAGAGCCTGACCCTCCAGCAACAAACTTTGCAAACCAACTATGAGTTGGCCCGTCTTCAAAAAAGTTTCAATCTTGATAAAGAAGAATATAAAATGGGGATAAAAAGTAAAGCTCAACTGGAAGTTGCCGAAGATGAGTATAATTATAATGTAAAGAAAGCAAAGTTACAACGCGAGAGTTTGCGTCAGGATTCTGTTGTTGCCATTATCCGCAAAGACCTGATTCATAATGATCGGGAACGTGAACGTAAAAAGTATGAACGCGCTTGCGAACGACTGGATAATTTAGTTATTAAGGCTCCCGTAGCCGGACAACTCAGCTTCGTGAAAGTAACTCCGGGGCAGCAAGTATCATCCAACCAAGGTATTGCCGAAATCAAGGTACTAGACCAATATAAAATACACACTTCACTCAGTGAATACTACATAGACCGTATCACTACAGGGCTTCCCGCCACAATTAATTATCAGGGGCGTAAATATCCACTCCGTATTACAAAGGTAGTTCCAGAAGTAAAAGACCGCACTTTCGATGTCGACTTAGTATTTACCGGAGAGATGCCCGACAATGTACGTGTAGGAAAGAGCTTTCGTGTACAGATAGAGTTGGGACAACCCGAACAGGCCATCGTTATCCCACGCGGTAATTTCTATCAGGCTACCGGTGGTCAATGGATTTACAAACTAAACGCATCCAAAACGAAAGCAATTCGTGTCCCTCTCAGTATCGGACGCCAGAATCCCCAGCAATACGAGATTACAGACGGTTTACAGCCGGGAGATTGGGTTATTACGACGGGATATGATAACTTTGGCGAAGCGGAAGAACTGATATTAAAATAAGGAACAAATACAGCATCATCAGAGAATAGCAAAATAACAGAAAGAGATTAATATAATAAAGACTGAAATATGAAAACACTCAAATATGCTTGGCGCTTCCTGATACGCTCCAAATCATATACGATTATTAATCTACTGGGGCTGGCCTTCAGTCTGGCATGTTGCATTATTCTATTCCGCTATATTCACAGGGAATTGACAGTGGATAGCCATTGCATTGACCGGGAACAGGTTTATGGTGTCAAAGCGGATATGGGTGGCAATAAATATTTAAGTATGCTTATTAATAGGGGAGATAGCAGCCTTATCGATCAACGCTACATCAATAAGCAGAGCAGCTTCATTCCGTTGGAGAAAGACCATATAATGGTTGGGGCAAATCGGTTTCCTTCGCGAATCATCGTAACAGACAGTATCTTTTTTCAGCTATTCCGCTACCCGGTGGTGCAGGGAAATATTACATTACCTTCTCCGCACTCCGCTTTAATTACAGAGGCATTTGCCCACAAGCTCTTCGGTAAGGAGAATCCGGTAGGTAAAATCATCCGTTGTTCTAATGGAAAGGACATAACCATTGAGGGTGTATTGGGTAATCCCGGAAACAAGACTTTCCTGCAGTTCGATGTAGTATTGTCTAAAGCCTTATCTGATAATTGGGAACGTATGGCTATAGACTTGTTTTCATTCATGCCGGGCACTGATATAAATAAGCTAAACAAAACAGGTAGTATCCCAAGATATATAAACTCGCCCGAAAGCGGTGATACGCGTACTTATACTTATTCTTTGATTCCCGTCAAACAATTCTATTGGGATAGCTCCATCAGTAATGAGGAGACATTGATGTTCTCTGCCGGCAGCTATTCCCATCTGTGGATTATGATAGGAGTATGCCTATTAGTGCTATTAGCAGGTATTATTAATTTCATCAATATCTATCTGGTTGTCATGCTCCGGAGGGGAAAAGAATACGGATTGAAAAAGGTGTTCGGTGCAAGGGGTAAAGAACTATTTCTTAATATATGGATAGAGAATACTTTGTTGGTATCAGCTGCTATGCTCATAGCTTGGGTGTTTGTAGAAGTAAGTACTGTGCCAGTGAGAAATCTTTTCAATCATCAGTTTAGCTATACGACATTTGACTGGCAATTATCATTAGGCATATTGGTAGTACTCCCATTGGTTACTTCTCTTTATCCATTCATCAAATACAATTATACTCCCCCTATTGTCTCCATCCGTTCTATAGGTTCGGAAAGTCGTTCAATACATTCACGGATCCTATTTCTGGGGATTCAGTACGTACTCACTTTTTTATTGGTAGTAATCTCGCTTTATTTCAATAATCAACTGAATATGTTGCTTAGTACCGAACCGGGGTTTCGTACCAAAGATATTATCATTGCTCAGCTGACTTACGAATCAAAGGATTTTAATACTTACACGGAAGAGAGCATGAAACAACAGCAGGAGCGAGTGAACGCATTAAATAAGGAGCTTTCTTCCTGTCCCTATATAGAAGATTTTGAGACTAGCTATATTGACATTCTTAAAGGAGATTATGGCAGTGATTATATAAACGAGCAAGGGAAGAAGATCTACCTGAATATGCGTCTTGCCACGCCTCATTTTTTTCGGGTCTATGATATTAAATTTATCGAAGGCGAGCTCCCCGATTTATCAGATAAAGGCTTTTTCGGAGTTCTGGTGGTGAATAAGGCAGCTATGAAAGCCTTAAACTACACCACTTGTCAAGGTGCCAGCATAGAAAATCCCCTGAAAAGAGGAAACGAATCCAAAACCCAACCCATTGTAGCGGTGGTAGATGATTACTACAACGGACATTTAACTTTAGGAAAGAAACCTACTGTTTATATGGTGAGCAATCAGATGAGCGGCGATGTCTATCAGATAGCCTGTGTGCCGGGTAAAAAGAAAGAAGTGCTTGAGTTCCTACGTAAAACGGAATTAAAGATTTATGGCAGTGAAGATTTTGAATACAGCATTCTGGAGGAAGACGTAAAAGCAATCTATGCCCAGGACAGACAAACAAGCATTATTTATTCCGTTTTTGCTTGTATTGCGATTATAATTGTAGGTCTCGGGCTATTCGGTATTTCTCTGTTTGATATCCGACAGCGATATCGGGAAATAGCCATCCGCAAAGTAAACGGAGCATCTGCAAAAGAAATACTTGCCATGTTTGTAAAAGAGTACTTTATACTACTCGTTGCAGCGTCAGTGATAGCATTTCCTATAGGATATGCTTTGATGAAAAAATGGCTGGAAAGCTATATAGAACAAACAGCAATCAGTGCATGGATATATCTGGCTATATTTAGTGGGATAGGTTTACTTATTCTGTTATGCATTGGCTGGCGGGTATGGCAGGCAGCACGGCAGAATCCGGCAGAAGTGATAAAAAGTGAATAAATACATATATAATACGCCATAAAAAATGTTACAACACTATTTTCAAATAGCAATACGTCATTTGCTTAAATACAAAACGCAAAATCTTATCAGTATCGTAGGATTAGCAGTGTGTCTGCTTTGCTTCAGTATATGCATGTATTGCAGTCGTTTCTTTCTAAGTATTGACCAATGTTTTGAAAATCATGATCATATTGCCGATATTGTTTTAAAGAGTTCAAACGGGGAGTTCTTCTCCGGAACTCCTGCTACGGTCTTTGAGCAATTGCAGGATATACCATTGAATGAAGTGGACATTTTAACACACATCGCTAATGCTGATCCACGTCCATACAATATAGAAATGAAAGACGGAAAGGAATATCCATTTACTGAAATGTCAACTATCGAAATTGATTCTTGTTTCCGCCAAGTATTCACTCCGAAGATTATAGCCGGTTCCTGGGATGTTGCTGTCCATACTCCCAATGCTATTATTATGATGGAAAGCACCGCACGCAAGGTTTTTGGTGAAAATGGTGATCCGATCGGTAAACGTATGGTACTGACCAAAAAACTAATGAGTTCACCAGATGCTACCACAAGTTCAGGTGGTACTGTCTATACCATCCAGGCAATCATAAAAGATATACCACAAAATAACAGCTTGAATTTTTGCAATAGAATTGATTTATTAGTGCTAAATGATAGTGAAGGTTTGTTCCAGAGTGAAAGTAGAAAGTTTACGACCGGTTGCTCCACTTTCGCTTTATTGCATAAAGGGAAAAGTGTACAACAACTGGAGGATCATCTTCGCGAACTGAATCTATCCAGCGATGCATTCCCTGATAATACGATTTGTGCAACTGCATTGGGGAAGGGAGCCTATAGTGCAACCTTCAGCCCTTACTTTATCAGTGTTACCACTGCATTAGGAATACTAATTTTACTTATCGGCCTTCTTAATTTTTTCCATTTCCTTACCGGCTCATTTCTTAACCGTAGCCGCGAATATAGTCTCCGTAAGGTATTAGGAAGCAGTAACCACCAACTGTTATCACAGCTTTTCATTCAATCGGCACTGATTATCTTATTAGCCTTTCTGATTACTTTTTGTTTAATTGAACTACTGGCTCCCTTTTTTCATCTTACGTTAGTAGTATTTACATTGGAAATAGACAAAACATCACTAATGAAGCAATGTTCCGAATATCTTATACTGATATTTCTACTGAATTTGCTCATTTGTACACTGACTGTTGCATATACCCATCGCATATCCATTCAAGAAGGGATCAAAGGCAATGTCAGACGTATGAGCAAACATTTTATACGGAACACTATGCTGTGCATTCAATTTTTCATCTGCTGGATATTCGTCACATTGGCAGTATCCCTTTATCTACAAACAGAGAAAACAACCTCCACACTTTTTGGCACTCTTTCAAAAGAAGAGAAAGAATGTATTCTCAGTATTCCTCTGAACTACACCTTCATGAAAAATGAAGAGAAACTTGCCATTACAGAACGTATAGCACAACATTCGGGTGTGCAAGAGAAATTATTGTCAAATAACAATTATGCCGGTGGAATTTCTATTACCGGATTCCAATCTGAAGAGAACAACAGGGATTCTAATATCAACAGTAGTTTCATATATGCAGCTCCCAATTTTTTCCATTTCATGAATATTCCTCTGTTGAAAGGCAATAATCTGCAAAACAATACAGAAATGGTAATTGATGACGTTTTAGAAAAACGGATTCCCAAACCTATTTTAGGCAACATCTTGTATAACTTTAACGGTGGCTATACCGTCAAAGGCATTACATCTTCATTTATAACCAATGTATATTTCCAGAGCGAGAGTCTTTTCCGAAGTGAGGGTATGGCTTTCTTGCCACTTAAGATGGAAGGACCCATAGAATATTGCTACATTAAATGCCTGCCAGCTCAAGTAAAAGCCGTAGAAGAGTATGCATCCCAAGTGCTCCGTGAAGCACTTCCATACACTTTGTTCCCACAAATCAGTACACTGCAACAAGATTTGGAAGAAATACAAGGATTGGAATCGAAAATGAAGAACATCATCCTATTTTTTGCAATAGTAAGTGTAATCATTACTTTACTGGGAGTATATTCAGCCATTACCCTTGATACTGAACACCGATGCAAAGAAGTAGCCATCCGTAAAGTTAATGGTGCGGGACTATGGCAAATACTTTATCTGTTCTTGCGCATGTATGTCCGGATATTAATAATAACAGCAGTGATTGCATTTCCACTGCTATACACAATACTGCAATTATGGAAACAAATGTATATTGTCTTCTTCGATGACGGTTTCTGCTTCTGGATTTGCATATTTATTGGGATAGTTCTCATGACTTTACTTACTGTCATATTCCGCATTTTGAAAATTGCAAAAATAAATCCGGTGGATATAATAAAGACCGAGTAAGTATAGAATCCATGTGCGGATATGCACTATTTTTGTGCACTATAGCACACTAATACTCTATAACAAAAACCAGTATATCATTAATAAATAGAAAGTTACATACTTGGCATAAGTTTTGAATATATAAAATATAAAATGTATACACCATGATATTCCATTATCTCAAAATAGCATTCAGAAACTTGTGTAAACATAAGACACAAAATATCATTTCCATCATCGGATTGGCAGTAGGTTTGCTCTGCTTCTGTGTCTGCATATATTGCAGTCGCTTTGTAGAAAGTACAGACCATTGTTTTGCTAATCATGATCGCATAGCAGAATTAAATCTCTATGACGGCAAGGCAGACAGATATTTTTCCGGTTCTCCGGTTCCTCTGGCCGAAGATTTGCGTACATGGTCTTTGGGAGAAACGGAAGCCATTTCATCCGTAACCTATCCTCGCGAACGCCCTTATTATGTAGAGTTATCTCCGGAAAAGACGCTACCCTATGAACTTGAAACGATTGAAATAGATACTTGCTACAATAAAATCTTCACTCCGGAAATGGTAGCAGGACATTGGAAAATGGCAAGTCAGTCTCTTAACTCCGTTATCCTGAGCCAATCTATGGCCATTAAAATATTCGGTAATGCAGAAAGTGCTATCGGCAAACACATGACTCTTATGAGAAGGCTCAATACTTCTCCTGAAAGCACCCCAAAAACAGGAGGTATCGTCTACACCATTCAAGCAGTAATGAAAGATATCCCTCTGAACAATAGTTTAGATTTTATGCAAAACATAGATATGCTGACCGTAAACGATAGTGAAGGACTTCTACAAAGTCCCAAACGGTATAACATGACGGGAGCAAATACCTATGTGTTGTTATCACCACAAACTACATGTACCGATTTAGAAAAGCAATTCTCAAAAAGAGACTATACTTATACTTTGTATGGCGAAGCTTACACTGTCACTGCCAGTAGTATGGGAGCCAGATTGAAAAAACAAGGTGCTTCCTATCTGGGATTAGTTACCGGAACTGTAGGTACACTGATATTACTAGTAGGGCTGATCAACTTTTTCCATTTCCTTATCGGTTCTTTCTTCAACCGTACCAAGGAATACAGTATCATGAAAATGATAGGATGCAACTGGAAACAACTCTTCTGCTTACTATTCACACAGTCATTGATTGTCATATCCATATCCTCCATATTGGTATTATCAGGCATAGAATTATTGGGGAATCACATGAATTTCTCTTTGCCGGGCTTTGCAATGACTTTTACCTCTGAAACGCTTTTAATACATGCTCTGCAATATATCGTTCTTCTTATCATACTCTGCGTCCTTATATGTTTGTCTGTCTCCATTCGTATTCGTCGCATTACCGTGCAAACAGGTATTTATGGAAACAATAAACGCAGAGGTAAGCAATGGGGACGTAACCTTATGCTGGGTATCCAGTTCTTTATTTGCTGGGTATTTGTATCCCTGACGGCTGCTTTATATCTGCAAGCAGAGAAAACTACCAATAGTTTAATCCATACGCTAAGTCAAAAAGAAAAGTCGGAGATTCTTAGTATTCCCCTGGACTATCCCTTTATGAAGAATGAGGAAAAGTTGGCGTTGATAGAGCGTTTTAAACAACATGCCGGAGTGAAAGAGATTCTGTTATCAGATGTCGGTTATATGCAAGGGATGTCGGGCAATGGATTAACGACCGAAAAGGGAAATGAGAACTCCTGGGTTGATATTAGTGTCATGGCTGTACCCGCCAATTTCTTCTCTTTCATGAATATTCCCATAGAACAAGGAAGACTTCCTCAAACGGAAAAAGATATTGTGGTAGACAATGTCTGGCAGGAGATGCAGAAGAAAGATGTAATCGGTATGAACTTGTATAGCGGTAATACTGACTACACAATCTGTGGAATATCCGCACCTTTTCAGGCCAATGTATATAACCGAAGTAGTGGATATGCTTTCCTGCCTTATGATCCTTCAGTCTACATAGGCCATTGTTACATAAAGAGTCATCCGGGCCAGCAAAAGGAAGTAGCCCGATGGATTGAGAAAGTCTACCGCGAGATGCTTCCTGAAAATATAACTTATCAGGCTAAAACATTCTTGGATGATATCCATGTTTTGCAGGCTCTTGAGTACAATCTGAAGGACATTATTTTGTTCTTTGCTGTTATCAGCATTATTATCACACTATTAGGTGTATACTCCAGTATCACGCTCGATACAGAACGACGCCAGAAAGAAGTTGCTATCCGTAAAGTAAATGGGGCAGATGTTCCGCAGATTATCCTGTTGTTTGCCCGTCTTTATATTATCTTGTTATTGTGTAGTGCCATCGTTGCATTCCCGCTTGTATATGTTGTATTGATGTTATGGAAACAAATGTATACGGTATTCTTTGACTGCGGTCTGCTTTTCTGGCTCTGCATATTCTTGATTGTTACTTTTATTACAGGCTTTACAATACTTTTCCGTATCTTGCGGATAGCAAAAACGAATCCGGCGGAAGTTATTAAAAACGAATAAGAACAATGGTATTACATTATTTGAAAGTTGCTCTACGAAATCTGCTGAAGTACAAGACTCACAGTTTCATTTCCGCCCTTTGCCTGGCAGTGGGAATCGTATGCTATACCATTGTATGCTTTTTCATGCAGGAATGGAGCAAACTTGAAAACTTACCTGACAGCGAGCGACGGATAAGAATAACAGTCAACCAGAAACAAAGTTCTTTTTTTCGAGCCAGTGAAATAAAGCGATTGGAAGAGCAATCTATCAGTGGCTTAGAGTGCCTAACCATACAATCCTTTAACAATTCAACGGAAATAGAAGTCATCGATAACGAACAACGTAATTTACCTTTTCTGATAGGTTATAGAGGGGTTAACAGTAACTTTTTCTCCTATAACAACAGAAAATTGCTACATGGTAGCCGATTTCCCGAAGCACCTGATGAAGTGGTATTATCCCATAAATTTGCGAGCAAAGCGTACGGAGCTGCAAATCCTATTGGAACAATCATACGCCTTGCTAACCCACAAAGTATAGCTGAAAATACAATACAGAGCTTTAAAGTCGTGAATGTAGTGGAAGATAACGGACTGCAAGACCCCAAAGTCGATTGTTATTTCTCCTATGAAATCATGACTTATGACGCCTTGAGTGTAAAAGGTTATCTATCGCCTAAGGCAACTATGGAAATGCTAAACAAAAGTTTACAGTCCATAACGTGGCAACGGAATGAGGACACCGTACACCCTTACGCAGCATTCAGTATGCGGCAGGACAAAGAACTGACAATGGTGCAGTATCTAATACTATTCATAGCCTCACTTATCCTGGTTTCAGGGCTGATTAATTTCCTTAAGTTCATCATTCAGATGTTCTATAACCGTCAGCGTGAAGTGGCGCTTCGCAAATGTATGGGATCTGAGATAAAAGGACTGTTCCTGCTCCTTTTTGCTGAAGTATTTTGGATGATGTCCACTGCATTTCTTTTATCTCTGGTTCTAACGGAACTCATGATAAATCTTGCGAAGATATACATTCCAAGCCATGATATGCCCGATTTGCCCTTGTCATCTATCTATGTTGTACAGTTTCAAATATATATTGCACTTCTGATGATCTGTATGCTCGTAATATGGTTTCCTATCCGCCGTTTACGGAAAGTGAGCATAATCAGCCAAATCAACAATAACCGTAGCCGTCATATCTTCCGTTCGATTATGATGTGGTTGCAATTAGGCATTGCCATTTTCTTTGTGGGCAGTACACTCGGCGTCAATATGGTGTGGCACGAAGCGTTCGGTCGAGCATACAATCCGCTTACATCCGAAGAAGAAGAAAATATCATTTCCCTGAAGGTAAATACCCAACGTATGTGGCAACACATAAACCCTATATTATCTGATATTCAAGCATTGCCGGAGTGTATAGAGACACTGACCATGACAGATGATTTGCAAAGTGGAAATCATTTTATGCGCACCTATAAGAAGGCTGACCAATCGGAGGTCATGATTACCATAGCAGAGGGAGCTACGAGTTACTTTAAATTCCTGAAGATCCCATTGCAAGGAAAAGAAGTGAATGGAGATGCAGAAGGTACCGTTTATGTCAGTGAGGCCTTCAGACTGCAACTAGATAAGGACAACGTGCAAGACAGAGTAGAGATTGAGGGCCAAAGTTACCGCATCATCGGTACTTTCAAAGAGCTCTATAAAGAAACTCAGGGAAGAGGAACCATCGGTTCGGTATTTTTCCCCAGCAACCATTTCAGGTATTTCTATGTCAAGCTGGCACCGGGTACAAACGCTACCAAAAGTATCCGACGCATCACTAATATCTGTCGTAACTACGTACCCACAACCTTGCCTCTTGAAATCCGCTCCCTATCTGATAATAAACAAACGATGATGGGATCGATGTATATGACACAAGTGGCGATGACAATCCTGGCCGTTGTAAGTATACTATTGGTTGTACTGAGTATCTATTCGGCCATCTCCATGGACACAGTCAGCCGACAGAAGGAAATAGCCATTCGTAAAATCAACGGAGCTACCCCATGGATCATTGCCGGTATATTCAGTAAAGCTTATCTGGTGATTTTCCTGCTGGCTTTTGCGGTTGCTTATCCTTTGGTACGACTGATGCTGCTATCAATAGACGCAGACACAGTGAAGTGCATACAGGGTTGGGATTGGGGAATTCTGTTATTCTTCAGTGTGGCCTTCATGATATTCCTCACCACCGCATACAAAATTTACCGGATCATGCATATCAATCCGGC
>ERZ1504776.338-NODE-338-length-15985-cov-8.483302_pt1 | contig 15985 bp, 9 predicted proteins | sample MGYA00572317_ERZ1504776 | MGnify/ENA primary metagenome ERZ1504776 (study PRJEB39906, sample SAMEA3182089) | gut metagenome | biome: human; feature: gut; material: Stool; isolation source: human stools | place: Canada | collected 2013-02-04 ... | reverse complement strand
CCTTTTTCCTATCTAAGGTGTTGTAAATTGTCAGTTGATGTTCCATAACGTTTGAGTTTTAGTTTTTTAAAGAGCACAAAGTTACAACAAATAATTTATTAAACGGTTCTGTTGTCGGATTTAATGGCTTTTAGTACAGTAATGAAGAGGTTCTTTTCTTATTTCTTTCCAAGCCGGATACTGAGTCCGAACTTCAGGTTCAGATAGTTTCCCGGTCTCTCCTTTACTTCATATTGCTTTATGATTTCTTGGGTATATATATTGTTTCGCTGATAGTGGCCTGTGAACGTGCGTGGATATATGACTTGCTCCGTATCAAAGCCGTACTTTCTTCGGTCAGAGGTACCTCTGCATGGAGAACGTACGGAGCAGGTACGGCCCAGATACGTATCGGATATGGATCGGATAAAAAAGTATCTGTAAAAAGGTTAACTTTAATAATAATATGTATCTTTGCCATTGATTATGGTGTCACCCGTCACTTTCGTGGCGGGTGGTGAAAAGGGAATCAGGTGTAAATCCTGAACAGACCCGCTGCTGTAAGCTTCAAACAAAGTCTGAAGACGATACTCACGCCACTGTTTTCTGCATGAACGGGAAGGGAGTCATCAGATGAAGCAAGTCAGAAGACCTGCCATGATCTGGAATCAGGAGTTCTCTGGGATTAGAAATCCGGTCGTACTTATTTTTTATAGGGTTATCATTAATTACTCTTGGCAGAGGTTTGATACTCTCTTTAATACATGAAATCGAATGTATCATCGCATTTTATTGGCAGTGGTAATGCCATTAGTATGCTGTTGCGTGGATTTGTATGCTCAAACGGTAGACTCTACAAAGACTTATCATATAGAAGAAGTCTCTGTATCAGCGCAACGCATCCGTAAAGAAGTGATTCCGGTACAAATGCTTGCCGGAGAAGAACTTCAGAAATTGAGTGTCCATTCTGTGGCTGATGCAATCCGCTATTTTTCCGGAATCCAGATAAAGGATTATGGAGGAATCGGTGGTTTGAAAACCGTCAACATACGTGGACTTGGCACTCAACATGTGGGCGTATTCTATGACGGCGTTCAGTTGGGAAATGCTCAGAACGGACAAATCGATCTGGGACGTTTCTCGTTGGATAACATGGAGGCCGTTTCACTCTACAATGGCCAGAAGAGCGCTATCTTTCAATCGGCAAAGGATTTTGCTTCAGCCGGTTCCATCTACATGACAGCTCGTCATCCTTCTTTTGGCGAAGGACAGAACTATCGCCTGAAAGGAACTTTCAAAACCGGTTCTTTCGGTTTGGTCAATCCTTCCGTCCTGCTGGAGCATAGGCTGAGCAAGCAGGTGAGCGGTTCACTGAGTGCTGAGTATATGTACACCAGCGGAAAATATAAATTCCGTTACCGGCAGAAAAACGGATATGATATAACAGAAACCCGTAAGAACGGTGATGTGGAGGCCATTCGTGCAGAGTATGGCTTATTCGGAGATATGCAAGGGGGAGAATGGAAAGCCAAAGCTTATTTATATAATTCCGAACGGGGATTGCCCGGTGCCGCTGTGCGTGAGACGGGTGACTTTGTGCATGAAGACCGCCAATGGGATACGAACTTCTTTTTGCAGGGCTCTTTCCGGAAACATTGGGGAAACTACAGTTTACAGACGAATGGTAAGTATGCTTACGATTATCTTCATTATCTGTCCGATCCGCGCTTGGATGTTACTACAATGTATGTGAACAATCATTACCGCCAGCATGAACTCTATTTTTCGGCAGCGAATATGCTGAATATTCTTCCTTTTTGGAGTGCGGACGTTTCGGTGGATTTTCAGTGGAATAAATTAAATGCCGACCTGGTGAACTTCGTCTATCCCTGCCGTTACACGGCACTTGTGGCGGCAGCTACGGCACTGCATTTTGAGCGATTCAAACTACAAGCCAGTCTGCTGGGGACATTTGTACACGAGACTACGAAGGTTCCCAACGCCGCAGCAGGTGATAAACACAAATATACGCCTACCGTCGTGGCATCTTGGCAACCTTTCAAGAACGAAGATCTGAATCTGCGTGCTTTTTACAAAAAGATATTCCGCATGCCGACGCTGAATGACCTTTACTATACCTTCATAGGAAACATTGACCTGAATCCGGAATATACCACACAATATGATATAGGTGTAACTTATTCCCGCAAATTCCGTGGAGGTTATCCCGCCCGGCTGGAGTTTCAGGCAGATGCTTACTATAACGAGGTCACCGACAAGATTGTAGCCATGCCTACTTCTAACCAGTTCCGTTGGACAATGGTAAATCTGGGTTATGTGGAGATGCGCGGGGTGGATGTGGCTCTGCAAACCGAATGGCATTTATTGAAAGACCTGAAGGCCAACCTGCGGGTGAACTATACGTATGAGAAAGCGCAGGATTTCACCGATGCAAAAAGTGACTATTACGGTGGACAGATACCTTATATTCCCTGGCACAGCGGTTCGGCTGTCCTTAATTTGAGTTATAGGGATTGGGACATGAATTACAGTTTTATCTATACCGGCGAGCGTTATGAATCGAGTGCCAACATTCCGGAGAATTATGCCAAGGAATGGTATACGAACGACCTTTCCCTTTCCCGCCGCCTGCATTGGAAAAAGATGTTGTGGAAACTGACCGCCGAAGTCAATAATGTCTTCAATCAGCAGTACGAGGTGGTACAATGGTATCCCATGCCGGGAATAAATTTCCGCTTTGTGATAAATGTAGAACTTTAAAACCAAATACACGGCTTATGAAAAGAAGTAAATTATTACTGATGTGGCTTGCGGGCATGCTGATACTGTTGGTATCCTCGTGCCGTAGCGACGACGAAGAACTGGTACTTTCCAGTGTGACGAATGTGACACCGGGCGTACAGGTGACAGGTCCGGTCAAGGGATTTTTCCTGTTGAATGAGGGGAATATGGGAAGTAACAAGGCTTCTTTGGACTATTTCGATTACGCTTCGGGTAATTACTGTAAGAATATTTATCCGGAATTGAATCCTACCGTACAAAAAGCGCTGGGCGATGTGGGGAATGATATTCAGATAAATGGTGATAAACTGTTTGCTGTCATTAATGTATCCCACCTGGTGGAGGTGATGGATGTCAATACAGCAAGGCACTTGGCTGCCATCCCTATTCCTAACTGTCGCTATATCGTTTTCAACGGTCGCTATGCTTACGTCAGTTCTTATGCGGGTAAAGTGGTGATTGATCCCAATGCCAGACTGGGGTATGTGGCTAAAGTGGATCTGAATTCCTTGCAGGTGGTGGACACTTGTGATGTCGGCTATCAGCCGGAAGAGATGGTAGTGGTAGGGAATAAACTCTATGTAGCCAATTCCGGAGGTTATCGTGTACCCAATTACGATAATACCGTATCTGTGATAGACCTGAACACCTTTACCGAAATCAAAAAAATAACGGTAGGCATCAACCTTCATCGGATGGCAATTGATGCGCGTGGAAATATTTATGTTTCATCACGTGGTGATTATTACGACATACACTCCAAGGTATATGTCATAAACTCTCATAATGATATGGTGACTGATGTGCTGAACTTTCCGGCCAGTGAGTTTTGTCTGAGTGGGGACTCGCTCTTCTATTACAGTACGGAGTATAGTAAGTACACCGGGCAGAATACCATCAGTTATGGCATTTATGACACGCGGAAGAAACGTGTAGTGACTACGAACTTCATTACGGACGGTACGGAAAAGAGTATCGAGGTACCTTATGGATTGGCTGTGAATCCCGATACCAAAGAGATCTTCGTGACCGATGCCAAAAATTATGTTACCCCCGGAACACTCTATTGCTTCACGCCCGAGGGAAAAAAGAAGTGGAGCGTTACGACAGGGGACATCCCTGCGCACTTTGTATTTACAACGAAACGATTGCAAGTAACATTTTCTAATCAATAACTAGTATGTTTAAAAATCTGTATTTAAAACTATCGTTTGTCGGACTGTGCCTGTTTGCATTGGGTGCCTGTTCGGATGATGATGACGAAGCGGGGCTGGTTGGAGCTCCCGAGTGTTCGCTAAACTCCGATACCGGAGAGTATAAAGTAAAGATAGGACATGAGGTGACATTGCAGGTGACTGCGGAGAATGCCATCAATCCTGTGTATGCTTGGAAACGTGCAGGTAAGATTGTGTCTGAGCAGGAAACCTATCAGTTTAAAGGTGATCAGTTAGGAGAATTCTTTGTGAACTTCCGCCTGGATGCTGATAACGGAAGTGTGGAAAAGCAAGCCAAAATAACAGTCGTAGACCGTCTGCCGCCTGAAATTACGGTGAGTAGTTCGGCTGTGGGCTATTGCGATGTAGCTCTGAAGGTGGCTGCCGAAACCAAATACACAGACGAGAGTACCACTTTTGAGTGGAGCTATGGCGGACGTGTGGTAAGCCACGACTCCATCTATCAATTTAAAGAGAAGGAGATAGATGTTTATACGCTTGCTCTGAAAGTAACCAATGCCGATGGTGTGGATGTGAAGAACATTAATATCTCGGTGATACCGGAAGAAGAGCCGGTGTTGTTCTTTGACAACGGCCGCTATGTGGAACCTTCCACCATACATGATGTGCGAACTATGACTTGTCCTATTGGCAGAAGCCTTGTATTGGCACCTGTAAAGTTCTCCATCAGCGATAATGCTGTGTACGAATGGAGCGTGGACGGAAGTGTGCAGAGTGAAACTTCCATTCATTTCAAATTTACACCTTCTGCTGAAGGCCAGACTTATGAAATAAAAGTGAAGGCTATCGACGGCGGTAAAACAGCCGAGGCTACCGTTAAAGTGGTATGTACTCCGCAAGAAGGTACCTATTTTAGGGCACCGACCGCAAAGAGTTATTGGATATCCAATCATTGCTTTGAGTTCACGCCTGCTCCGGGGCAGTTCGTTAATTTCTCTCAGGACAAGACTGCCGAAGATGCACGAATGACGATACAGAATACACTGAATAATGGTGGTGGAACCGGTTGGATCGCTTCTCTTGGCGCATGGGGCGGTTATTTTATTTTGGGCTTTGACCACAGTGTAGAGGATGACGGTAAGGGTGAAGCAGACTTTGATATTGTTGGTAATCCGCTTGGTAAATATTGGTGTGAGTGTGGTGTTGTATGGGTAAGCCAGGATGAAAACGGAAACGGTATTGCTGATGATACTTGGTATGAGTTGAAAGGCAGTGAAACAGGTAAAGTTGGAATCACTCAACGTTATGCTCTGAAGTATTATCGTCCTACACAGGATAAGCAGGATGTACTTTCGATTGACAATGACGGTAACCTGACTTTCCTAAGACGGAATGCTTACCATCCGAACAGTGGTTATTTCCCCTGGTTCATGGATGAGGAGTACTATATTTTGACGGGAACTTGTTTGGGCAATCAGTTTAAGACGGAAGGTATTGAAGTTAACTGGGGATTTGATTGGGGATATGTAGACAATATAAACGATCCTGCGGGTTTCCGTATAGAGAATGCCATTCAGCAGGACGGCAGTCCGGCCAATCTGAAGTATATCGACTTCGTGAAAGTACATACTGCACAAATGGGACAGGGAGCGGCCGTAGGCGAAGTTTCTACCGAATCTTCTGCTGCTATGGACTTGCGATTGAAACCTTGATTTAGTAATTTAAAACAAATAGAATCATGAATAAATATATCCTTGGGAGCATTTTGTTCGTATTGGCCTGTCTCACGGGCTGCGATGACAGCAATGATCCTTTTGAGGGAACTGATAACTTTATCACTTCCTTTACCCTGAAACAGGGAGACCAATCTCTTGTAGCCTCTTTCCGGGGAGACACCATTGTGATGAACATTCCGGAAGAAGTGATACTCAGTGATGTTAAGGCTCAAGTGGTGTGCAGCGAGAACGCTACAATCAAGCCGGACCCCGCTACAGTGTATAACTGGGAGGAGGAAATGTTCTTTACCGTGACTTCCCTTTCAGGCCAGTCACGCAAATACCTCTATACGCCTCGCAGAAGCAGTGTACCCGAAACCGGTATCATCTTGCTGAATACGCAGGAAGAATTGGATGCTTTCGGTGCAAAAGGTATTTCGTATCTGGATGGTAGTTTGATTATCGGACAGCAGTTGGGTACAGATTCCATTAAGTCTCTGGCAGCATTGTCAACCTTGAAGCAGGTGTCCGGTAGTATCACCATTAATACCCGTTACCGTGGGCATGAATTTGCCGGGCTGGAGAATCTGGAAGAGATAGGTGGTTCTTTCCAGATTATTTCGGCTGACAGTTTGTGGACCGTGGATTTGAATAAGCTGACTCATATAGGGGGTGATCTGGACATAAAGAGCGCGGCTGTGGGTGATATTTCCTGTTCTTCACTGAAGAGTGTGGGCGGTAACCTCTCGATGGAAGCTCCTTTTGTCTCTATGGAATTTTCCGCATTGCAACAGGTGAGCGGTAACCTTTCGCTGAAAGGTAAATCATCGGTAGAGAAAATGTCTTTCCAGTCTTTGAAGCATGTAGGAGGAAGTATTGAAGTGAGTATGTCAGCCATTCGTCTGGACTTCAGCGAACTGTTGTCCTGCAAGGACTTGAATGTGACCGGAAAAACTCTTCTGTTGCTCTATTGCCCGAAGTTACAGGATATTTCGGGGAAACTCAGCATTGCAGATAACCCGCTGTATGAAGTTTCTTTCCCGGCGCTGACTCATTTAGGTGAATTATCGCTTAGTTGCCCGAAAGTGAATCAGATGAATATGCCTCTGTTGAAGGCGATAGACGGTAATGCCAGTATTTCCATTGCCGGATTCAATCCCGAGCAGTTGGCTTCGCTGGAAAGTATTGGCGGAACTCTGAGTCTGACAGCTACCGGTAGCGTGAAGATGCCGGCTAAATTGAAGAAGGTGGGAAAGATCTCTTTAGGTTCAGGTATGAGTGAGATTGATTTGCGCGGTGTAGAAATGGAAGAATTACTGTTGCAGGGTTCGGACATGAGTACAACTGTCGTGAAGGGTGATGATGTGTTTGCCGGAAGCATAGTCATGTCCGGTCTCTCTCCCCAATTCCAGGGTTTTAAGGAAATCGGTTCTCTAAAGCTCAACTATCTTAGCAATAATGGTGGAACAACGAATATAGCTGGTATCAACAAAATCACTGGTGACTTTTCTTATTGGAATAATTCGAATATTCAGGAGATCATTATGCCCGACTTGCAAGAAGTGGGTGGTATATTCGACCTTTACTCTAATATCAAAGAGTTCCATTTCCCCGAACTGAAAACAATTGGTGGAGATACTCGGATATGTGTCAATACCACTGATGAACGTTCGTTCCCCAAGCTGGAAAAGGTAGGTGGAAATCTGCTTATTCAGACAGGTTATGAGCAATATGGCAATGTTTATGAACCGGTTCTTTACTATCCTCTACTGAAAACGGTGGGCGGGACGTTGTATCTTCGCCCTTATGGTTATAATGAAACCCAGAATATGCAGAACACTAAACTGACGGACTTGAACTTCCTTGTATCTCTGGAGAGTATTGGTGGCTTCAAAATAGTGAACCACAAGGCTCTGGCCTCTTATGAGGGATTGAAGAAAGCCATCAAGAGTTGTCCTGAAACGAACTGGATTGTTGAGGATAACCTGTATAATCCAACGTACAAGCAGCTGGCAGAGGATGGACTATGGACCCTGCCTGCCGAAGAAGAATAATCAAGTATAAAATAAAGAAAATATGAAACTAAAAAGTTTAGCATACATATTGATGATAGGCTTCATTTCGCTGCTGGCCGGTTGCGATGACGAAGACTCTGCTTTCTCCGGAAGCGAAAACTATATCACTTCATTCAGCCTGAAATTACAGGATGGAAAGACCTATGCGGCCACTATTACTGAAGATGAACTGACTCTGTCTGTGCCCGAAGGTGTTTCGGTGCAGGGAGCCAAAGCTGAGGTTTTGTGTAGTGAGCTTGCCACGATTACCCCGGATCCGTCGAATATAACAGATTGGGAAGGAAATCAGACGTTGACTGTAACCTCTTATAATGGTAAGGAACGTACGTATCATTACTCTCTGAGCCGCACATTGATTGTCGGTGAGGGGGATGTGCTGCTGGAAACGGCTGAAGACGTAGAAGCTTTTGCAGCACGTGGTATCAGCCGCATAGAAGGGAATCTGATTATCGGTAAGGAAACGGGAAGCGTAAAGGAAGATTCGTTACTTTCTTTCGCTGCGCTGAGTGGTGTGAAAGAAGTATCCGGAACGGTGCTTATCAATCCTACTTACAAAGGTACTTCAGTTGCAGGACTGGAGAATCTGGAAAGGGCAGGAGCACTGAAGATTGCAGGCCGTATCGGTACGAACGGAGCATTTGGTAACAAGGAACTGGAACACATCGAACTGTCTCAACTGAAGATGGTAGGTGGAGATCTGTATCTTTCGGCTGATACGCTTCGCACACTGAATCTGCCAAAACTGGAAAGTGTGGGCGGTACGTTGACCTTACAGGCAATCCACTTCAAACAGTTGGAATTCCCGGCTTTGGAGATTATAGGAAAGGATATCACCTTTACCGGACGACAGAACGGAACGCTTGAACTGACGGAAGAAGTTAGTTTTCCGGCTCTGAAAACGCTGGGTAATCAGTTGACTCTGAAAAGCTACAAGAAGGTGAAGAAAATAAACTTCCCTGCCTTGGTTTCCGCGGCTACTATCTCGCTTGAGTCGCTTTCGGATTTGGAGGACGTGTTCTTTAGTTCGTTGGAAGAAATATCATACAGCTTTTCATTGCAATATCCAATGAACAATCTGAATGAAGTGAGTCTCCCTAAACTGACGAAAGCCAACAGTATGCGCATTTATAATAATGGTGTCAAAAAACTGGATTTAGGCTCGCTTGCTTATGTAGGTAAAAACGGACTGACCATAGAACACTGTCAAAGCCTTGGAGAACTTAATCTTTCTTCATTGACTACTGTAGACGGTGCCGCTACTATATCTTATCTTGCCATTCCTGATATGGAGCCGTTGAAAAAGTTGAAGAGTGTAGGAGGAGATCTGAAATTGACCACATTGTCGAATGTGAAACAACTGGACAATGCCTGTCCCGAATTGGAGACCGTAGGTGGCGGATTCTCTTTGGGGGGCTATAGTGAAGAGGCTACTGTTTTATCTGGATTCAATGCACTGAAGACTATCGGAGGGACATTCTCTTTGTCATCCATGCCAGGGGTTACTGATATAACAGGTCTGGGCTCATTGACTTCTGTCAGTCGGGTTTCAATGGAACAGTTGCCTAAGCTGGAGAAAATATCTTTCCTGAAGAATCTGAAAGGAGCGCATTTCTCTTATTTATCTTTGGGAAATGTGGCTGCTCTGAAAGAAATGGATGTTACAGGCTTGACCATTGACGAACTGAAATTGAGCTCTGTTCCTGAAGGTCTGCTATTGAAAGGCGATGACACTTTCACGGGAAAAGTGTCAGTGTCAGGTAGTAAAGGAATGCGTTTCGAAGGACTTGAGAATGCAGAGATCTCATTGGAATTTGCAATTGTGAAAGAGGAGGCGAACTTTACCTTCCCAGGTCTGAAGAAGGCTAAAAAACTGACGGTTACTCAAGGTTATAATGCCAACCTTGCCATAATCAGTTTTGAAGATCTGGAAGAGGTAACGGGGGCTATGAGCCTTCAGGAAGGTTCTTATGTGAACAATGTAGTGCAACCTGTTCAGTTTCCGAAGCTGGCCAAAGTAGGTAGCTTTACTTATGGGGGAGTACTTAAAACTCTGAGTTTGCCTGCTTTGCAGGAAGTAACAGGCGTGTGCAGCATCGGTACTTGTTTTACAAATGGAGTTCCTGCTATGCTGGAAAGTATTAATCTGCCTGCTTTGAAGCGTGTGGGTACTCTGAAACTAACAATAGGTGGTGCTACCGGAAGCAATCCTAATACAGTGATTACCAATCTGGATTGCTTTGAAAACCTGGAATCTGCCGAGTCGGTGTATATTGAAAAACAGATGGGACTGATTTCTTATAAGGGATTGGCAAAAGTTATTGCGGGCCTGAACGATGCTGAAGCGTGGGAAGTAATTGGCAATGCTTTCAATCCTACTTTTGAAGAAGTGAAAGCCGGAAAACTGGAAAAAGAAGAATAAGATAGAGATTCTCTTCATCATAAGCGGGAGATGTACTGGAAGGTTGAAAGACTGGAAAGAACATTCTCCCGCTTCTTTATTGTATAATAAGTGCGACAGCGGCTGAACTTATTTCATATTACTGATGGGTGTAAGTTCACCACAGATTCATATATATGTTTATTCTTTGCCAGAGAAATAATTCTTATTTTTGTACTCATGAAGTCTGCTAAGCGTGTATTATTAGGTATGAGCGGAGGCACAGATAGTTCTGTTGCCGCCATGCTGTTGCAAGAGGCCGGTTATGAAGTAACCGGTGTAACGTTTCGTTTCTATGATTCGGAAGGCTTTGAAGAATCTTTGGATGATGCCCGTAATCTCGCTTCCCACCTGAATATCCCGCACATCATCTATGATGCCCGCGAATTATTCCGTGAACGCATTATCCGCTATTTCGTAGATGAATATCTTTCCGCCCGTACCCCTGTTCCCTGTACTCTCTGCAACAATGAACTGAAATGGCCGTTGCTGGCAAAGATTGCCGATGAAATGGGCATTTATTGGATTTCTACCGGACACTACATACGTAAAGTTTTCCGGGATGGCTATTACTTTATAGCCCCGGCTGCCGACCGTGATAAGGATCAGACTTTCTTCCTCTGGGGACTGCAACAGAACATTTTAGAACGTATGCTCCTTCCAATGGGTGACTGGACTAAAAATGAAGTGCGTGCCTATGCTGCTAAGCGGGGCTTTGAACGGACAGCAACCAAAAAGGATAGTCTTGGTGTATGTTTCTGCCCGATGGATTACCGCTCTTTCTTGCAGCGTGAAGTTCCGCAGGATGCTTTGCCGGGAAAAGGACAATTTCTCGATGAAAGCGGGACTTTTTTAGGTTGGCACGAAGGATATCCTTTCTATACGATTGGTCAGCGCAGAGGATTGGGTATTCATCTGAACCGTCCTGTTTTCGTAAAAGAGATACATAAAGAGAGGAACGAAGTGATACTTGCGCCTCTGGCTTCTCTTTACAAAGAGGAAATGCTGTTGAAAGACTGGAATATTGTGGATACTTCCCGTTTACTGAATTCCGAGGATGTCATTGTCAGGATTCGCTATCGGAAGCAAGCTAATCACTGCACTGTCAGTATAACGGATGAGAATCTCTTGCATGTGCTATTGCGCGAACCACTGGAATCCATTGCTTCCGGACAAGCTGCGGCATTTTACGATGAGGCAGGTCTGTTGCTGGGAGGAGGTATCATCCTGTAATTTCCGTACAATCATTCTTTTATTTGTTTCTGAACAAAAAAATAGTTTACTCTGTTTGAAATACAAAGACGTCTTTGTTTTGCGGAACAATTAAAACGAATAACAGTATGAAACGTATATATTTAATGATACTATTTGCCACTTTGGCAACAATCGTCTCTGCCCAAACGGACGATAAGGGATATAAAGAAGGAGCTTGGGTACTGAAGGGTGTGACAGGTATAAATATGTCGCAAACTGCAATGACAAACTGGTCGGCCGGTGGTGAGAATTCTATTGCCGGGAATGCTTACCTGAATGGGTCACTGACACATAAGAGCGGAAACTGGCTATGGGTGACGAACCTGGTGCTGGATTATGGTCTTTCGAAAACCAAATCGCAAGGGATGAGAAAGAGTTCCGATAAAATAGGATTATCTACCCAGTTGGGCTATGCAGCCACTAAAGTTTGGTATTATACGCTTATGGCTGATTTGAATACTCAGTTTGCCAAAGGATATAATTATCCGGACAAGAGTCACTATATATCTAACTTCTTTGCTCCCGCCTATTCTAATGTGGCATTGGGTATGGAATATCGTCCGAAGAGTAATTATTCTATATTCCTTTCACCTGTCTCCACAAAGATGACCTTTGTGAGCGATGATTATCTTTCTGATTTAGGTTCTTTTGGTGTTGATCCGGGGGATCACTTTAAGATCGAAGCCGGAGCTTTCCTGAAAGCCCGTGCGGAGCTGCCTGTCATGGAAAATGTGAATCTGATTACTACAGCTGATTTCTTCACTCCTTATAATAAAGACTTTGGTAATGTGGATGTCAACTGGGATGTGCTCATCAGTATGAAGATCAATAAAGTGCTATCAGCAACCCTGAATATGACACTGAAGTATGATAATGATGTGAAAACCTTTAATGATGAGGGCGTTGAAAGAGGCCCGAAGGTACAGTTCAAGGAGATACTGGGCATCGGATTGGCTTATAATTTCTGATAGTCTGGGATGACTGTTAGTTTCTCGGTGTGAAACTACTGGTTTCTCGGCGTGAAACTCGCAGTTTCAAGGCATGAAACTGTTGGTTTCAAGTAATGAAACTGTGAGTTTCAAGGCATGGAACAAAAATGGAAAAGGCCGCATCGGTTTTGTCTGATGCGGCCTTTCTTATTTATTATCGTATTGTCCTATGCTATTGCAGGAATCAGTTGTTCAGTTCCAGCATTTCCTCGATATATTCCCTTGTATTGCTGAGACGCGGAACTTTGTGTTGCCCACCCAACTTTCCTTTTTGTGCCAGCCAGTCATGGAATAGGTCTTTGCGGGCAACAATCACCTCCAGAGGTTGCAGGGCAATGTTTTTCTGTCGTTTTGCTTCATAATCGGAATTCACTTCTTTCAGTGTATCATCCAGTATTTTGGCAAAATTCTCTATACTGTCCGGTGCCTGTACAAACTCAATCAACCATTGGTGACGGCATTTAGCATTGGCATCCATAAATACAGGAGCAGCCGAATAATCGGAAATCAATGCTCCGGTAGCCTCGCAAGCCCTTGCCAAACCTTTTTCCGCGTTATCCACAATCAATTCTTCACCGAAAGCATTGATGAAATGCTTGGTACGTCCGGTGATGACGAATTTATATGGATCCTTTTGCGTGAACTTCACGGTGTCTCCAATCATATAGCGCCACAAACCCGCAGAAGTAGAGATAACCAATGCATAATTCTTGTCCACTTCCACTTCTTCCAGGCAGTAGATGCGGGGATTCTCTTTACCTACATCTTCCAATGGGATGAACTCATAGAATATACCGTAGTCGATCATCAACAGCATGGACGGATCATTCGGATCGTTTTGCGTACCGAAATACCCTTCGGAGGCATTGTATGTTTCTACATAATGCATTTTGGGTGATCGGATCACTTCTTTATATTGTTCACGATAAGGGGTGAAAGCAACACCACCATGGAAGAAGACTTCCAGATTGGGCCATATTTCTTCCAACGATTGTTTACCGGTCTTTTCAAGGATACGCTTAATGAGTACTAACATCCATGAAGGAACGCCCGAAAGGCTCGTTACATCTTTTGATACGGCACTGTTGGCGATTGCTTCTATCTTCTTTTCAAAGTCGCTCATAAGAGCAATTTTCTTGCTCGGAACACGGACGCAGTTCACTAACGGATGTATATTTTGTATCAGGATAGCAGAAAGATCGCCTACAAGTCCGTGCCTGGAGTTGAGGTTGGGGCTGTGGCTTCCACCTAAAATCAAACCTTGTCCGGAGAAAAAGCGGCTGTCAGGATTCTGACCCAGATAGAGGGCAACCGCATCTTTACCGCCTTGATAATGTGTGTCATTCAATGCTTCTTTGCTGACGGGCAGGAACTTACTTTTATCGTTCGTTGTGCCCGAGGACTTGGCAAACCAGCGTATCTCCGAAGGCCAAAGCAGGTTTTGTTCTCCTGCACGCAGGCGTTCCACATACGGCTTTACCTCTTCGTAAGTCTGTATGGGTAGTCTGTTTCTAAAGTCTTCATAAGTATGAATGCTTTTATAATCATATTTCTTTCCCCATTCTGTATTTTCTGCCATGCGCACTAAGCGGTCAAGAACTCGGTGTTGAAGTTCTCCTGCGCGGTTAGCATAGAAGTCGATTTTTTTCAGGCGAGGGGCAAAATACACCTTATCCAGCAATGTTGTGATATTCATCTCTCTTAGTTAAAACTATTTTGTTGCGCAAAAATAATCTTATTTATCGGCTTCTCTATCTTTTTTCTCTTTTTTTTCTATCTTTACGGACCTAAAGAACAATAATTCAAACAAAAGTGTCATGAGAATCGGTATTTTGACTTCGGGGGGCGATTGTCCCGGCATCAATGCCACCATTCGTGGAGTGTGCAAAACTGCAATCAATCATTACGGGATGGAAGTTGTGGGCATTCATAGTGGCTTTCAGGGGTTGCTTACCAAGGATGTGGAGTCGTTTACTGATAAATCTTTGTCCGGTTTGTTGAATCAGGGCGGCACAATGCTCGGCACTTCCCGCGAGAAACCTTTCAAGAAGAACGGTGTGATATCCGATGTCAATAAACCGGCATTGATAGAACAGAATATCAAGGAATTAGGATTGGATTGTGTGGTTTGTATCGGTGGTAACGGTACGCAGAAGACTGCTGCCAAACTGGCTGCCATGGGATTGAACATCGTGTCTGTGCCTAAGACTATTGACAATGATATCTGGGGAACGGATTTCTCCTTCGGATTTGATTCGGCTGTAAGTATTGCTACGGATGCCATTGACCGCCTGCACTCTACTGCTAGTTCGCACAAACGGGTGATGGTGATCGAGGTAATGGGGCATAAGGCCGGCTGGATTGCACTGTATTCAGGTATGGCAGGTGGCGGTGATGTTATCTTGATACCCGAAATTCCTTATAATATCCATAATATTGGTGAGACTATTCTGAACCGACTGAAGAAAGGAAAACCTTATTCCATCGTGGTGGTTGCCGAAGGCATACAGACGGATGGCCGGAAACGTGCCGCTGAATACATTGCCCAGGAGATAGAGTATGAAACTGGCATTGAAACCCGCGAGACTGTGCTTGGCTATATCCAGCGGGGAGGTTCGCCTACACCTTTCGATCGGAACCTGTCTACCCGCATGGGTGGGCATGCTACGGAACTGATTGCAACAGAACAGTTTGGCCGGATGATTACGTTGAAAGGGGATGAGATTTCTTCTGCACCACTGGAGGAAATAGCCGGAAAGTTGAAACTGGTGACAGAAGATAATGATCTGGTTGTTCAAGGGCGCCGGATGGGAATTTGTTTCGGCTGATAATGATGTGGGCGAAGGCTATTCGCCCTTACATTCGTCCGTTTCAGGATTTTCTACAGGCAGAATCGTTTCAAGATTTTCTTCAATCAGAGTCTCCTCTGTGAGTTCATCTGTTTCTTCTGTATTCTCAGGCAAATGATTCTGCGCTTTTGTGGCTTCTATTTGTTCTTTGAATGAAGCATCATTCTTTATTTTCTTCAGGGCAGCTTGTGCGGCATTCTGCTGAGACTCCTTTTTAGAGTATCCGGTTCCTTTCCCGGCCGAAATACCTTCTATGCGGATTTCGGTATGAAACATGGGGTTATAATCTTCATCAAGGAATTGCTCGATAAGCTCAAATGAAACCTCAACTTTGCTTTTTTGGCTCCATTCAATCAGCTTTGATTTGAAGTTGACCTCTTTGCGCGACATCTTGTCGAGGTCAATGTAATTCTTGAATATCTTTTCTTCCATGAACCGCTTGCAGCGCTCGTAGCCCTGATCCAAATAGATGGCACCGATAAATGCTTCGAAAGCATTTCCGTACATATAACTATTGTGCGAGGAAGAACGGGTGGAATATTTTACCAGCTTGTCCAGGCCTATTTCTACTGCCAACTTATTCAGAGTTTCCCGTTGCACGATTTTGGAACGTGTATTTGTGAGAAAACCTTCGCGACGGCCTTCGAAATGCTTATAGACAATATCTCCCACGATGGCGTCAAGAATGGCGTCACCCAGGAACTCCAGTC
>ERZ1504776.303-NODE-303-length-18274-cov-3.416324_pt1 | contig 18274 bp, 8 predicted proteins | sample MGYA00572317_ERZ1504776 | MGnify/ENA primary metagenome ERZ1504776 (study PRJEB39906, sample SAMEA3182089) | gut metagenome | biome: human; feature: gut; material: Stool; isolation source: human stools | place: Canada | collected 2013-02-04 ... | reverse complement strand
GGATTTATGAATCAAATTGGGGTAAGGTCTCTATTTAGGAATATACATAGATAAAAAATGAAACAAACTGAAGCTATTTTGGGGGATATGCGATTTATTCCATTAAAGGGTGTTGTATTAATTCTGATTCTCATCTTGACAACAAGCCGGGTTCATGCACAATATGCTCTTGGGGCAACTGGGCAGATGATGATACCTACAGCCGAGATGCAGGAAACAGGAACCTTTATGGGAAGCGCAAACTTTCTTCCTGAAGAGGTTACGCCTAATAAGTTTAACTATCCTACCATGAACTACTCGGTAGATATGTCTTTGTTCTCTTTTGTTGAACTGACTTACCGTATGACGTTACTCAAAATGCGAACGTATAATGGCAGAGTCGGTTATCACAACCAAGATCGTTCCAATACTATCCGTATCCGTCCATTGAAAGAAAGCCGTTATTTCCCTGCTGTGGTAATTGGTGCTGATGATCTTTTTACAGAAAAGGCTACTCAGTATTGGGGAGATTATTATGGTGTCTTAACTAAGACGTTTGGTTTCTGCAAGGGGCATCAGTTGGCTGTTACAGCAGGCTGGTATTTTCATCAGGGCAATCAACCGGCTTTCAAGAAAGGCCCTTTTGGTGGTATTCGTTATACTCCCGCTTTTTGCCGTGAGTTAAAGCTGATGGCAGAGTATGATACCAATGGATGGAATTTGGGTGGAGCAATACGTTTTTGGAAACGTTTGTCCGTCCATGTGTTTACGCGCGAATTTACCTGTGTTTCTGCCGGTTTGCGTTATGAATGTACATTAATACATTAAGAAGATGAAAAGAGTATTTAGTATACTATATATAATATGTTGCTGCACTTTGGAAAGTGTGGACGCGCAATCTGCTGGGATATCTGAAGTCCTGAAAGAATTGCAAATGGAAAATATATCTGTGGCACAGAAGCAGGATACGATTACGGCAGCATTTGAGACTTCCGTATATAGGGGATCTTATAATGGTATAGGCATTGCAATACGTCGCCTGATCACTCTTCCGGAAGTCTCTACATTGCAGTTGGTCATATTGGATAATGCTTTGCCGCAACTTTGTATCACTTTGCCTGCGAAGCTGATTGAGGATTATCAATCGGGAAAATGTGATTTGGATGGAGTTTACTGTAGTATGCAGATGACTACTTCCACCAAAACTGCAATGGAGGCCTTAAAAGGAACCAAACGAGAGTCTACTACTTTTGGGAAAGTGGACGTAGTGGTTTATCCGGGGGTAATGTTAGTTAATAATGTTACTTACAAATTATATAAAGCAGCTTTTGAATTGCAACCGGCTGTAGAAATGCAACTTTGGAAAGGTGCTTCATTGAGGCTGCAGGTTTGCTTACCTATCGTCAATAATGAGCCGGGCAAATGGGATTGTATCCGACTGGGGTATTTGACATTGCGTCAGGAATTTCGTCTGGATAATCATTGGAAGGGATACCTGACTGGTGGAAATTTCTCGGATGATCGTCAGGGACTCGCAGCCGGTATTGGTTATTTTTCTTCTGACGGCCGTTGGACAGTAGAAGGAGAAGGTGGTATAACCGGTTCGTCTCATTTATATGGCAACGACTGGGGAATGAGTAAATGGAAAAGAGTGAATGGACAGCTTAGCGTAGGTTATTTCATTCCACAAGTGAATACTCAATTGAAAGTTAGCGGTGGACGTTTTATATATGGAGATTATGGGGTATGCGGAATTCTTTCACGTTACTTCGGTGAATATGTCGTGGGAATTTATGGCATGTATACAGATGGAGAAACAAATGCCGGATTTCATTTTTCGATTCCATTGCCGGGTAAGAAGCGTAGTCGTCACGCGGTACGTGTGATGCTTCCGGATTATTTCGCTTTTCAATATGACATGCGTAGTGGGAATGAATTTGCTCGCCGTGCTTTGGGGGTAAGCTATAGAACCGAACCGAAATCTGCTGAAAACAGCCGTTTCTGGCAGCCGGATTATATCCGTTATTATTTGATTCGTACCAATGAAAAGACAAAACTTAAATAAGAGTTGATATTAGTAATTTAAACAAAAATTGAACAATTATGAGAAATTTAAAATGGTTGTATGCATGCTCTTTGGCGATAGCCTTCGGTGTGTTGTCTTTTGTAACAGTTTCCTGTCATGATGATGACGATGAACCAAAGCAAGAGCCAGGTGAAGTGATTGAAACTCCCGCTCCGGTTGTTGAGTATTACATTATGGGTACTGTGACGGATGCCGGGAAAGGTGTGTCTGGTGTTGATGTAAAAATTGGTACTGAGACAATTAAGACTGACAAAGATGGTAAGTTCTCTGTAACAGAGAAGAATGTAGGTAAGTATTCTGTAGAAGTTGCTCCTAAAGGTTATCTTGCTCAAAGTACTTCTGTAGAAATTGCTGCTAATGCGGAAAATCGTAGTGTGGTGACTGTTGCTGTGGCTTTGACTAAGCAAAGTGAACCTACGACTGTAGAAGTTGGAGAGAATGGTAATACAGAAGAGGTTAAGGTAGAAGATAAGAGTGCTTCGAATGAGGAAGTTAAAGAACCGGGTACTGTTGAACCGGAGGATGTGAAAGAAGATCTTCCTCTTGTAACTCCTGAATTAGAAATCCCAGCTGGGGCAATTCAGACAGAAGGTAATGAAGACGTTCTGGAAGGTGGTAATGCTGAAGTCAGTGTAACTACGTATGTACCAGCCCCAGAAACTGTGACTACAGAAGTGAAGAAAGAAGAAGAGAATAAAGAAGTAGAAAAGACCATACCTTTGGCGGCAGCACACTTTGAACCTAGTGGTTTGACATTTGCAAAAGACCACTATCCAACTATTTCTATTCCTAATCCTATTCCTGGCTTGACTTTCGCTGATGATATGGTACTTACTTATTTGGAGAATGGAAAGTGGGTTCCACAAACAGAGGACATTAATAAAGTTGTTTATGATGAGAAATCAGGTAGCTACACAACTAAAGTTAAGCATTTCTCTTCCTATGCTATGGAAAATAAAGTCACTAGTAAAGTTAGTACTGAAAATGTAGTGAAGAGTGAGATTTTAGGACAGGCAAGTCGTGATAACAGTGAAAATCCTAAAGCTGTAACAGGAATTGCATTGACTTATAAAGAAAAGTCGGGTTGGGAATGTAAAGATGCGGATATTAAAGCGGCTGTAGAAAAAGCTTTGTCAGGTGCAAAACCAGAAACAGTTAATGCTATGGTAGCTTTCTTCAAAACTCGTTTATACTCATTGATGGGATCGGCATCAGGTATTACAGAAACAACTCGTACCTATAATACTGTAAATGTGAACGGTTATACAACAATGACTTATACTTGCTATGCCAAGACTCGTACTACTACATTGTCGACCACAGTGAAGTATAATAATAAGGATGTGAAGATTTCAGTAATTGCAACACGCTATACCGGAACTGATCATCAGTATAAGACAGTGACTACTAATCCTACTCATAGTGGTGGTAAGGGTGGAAGTAACTAATAAATAATTAAGATCATAAAAATAACCCTTTTTTAATAAAACCCTTTTTTATAAACCCTGTTGGGCAATAATCATATGGGATATGAGGAGGAAGAGGTCACTGTGAAGTGGTTTCTTCCTTTTCGTTTATGAGATATATGGATGTTTGTTGAATGTTCATTTTAGACAGAATTCTACTAATATAAGTTAATGTTTATAATTATGATTTGTATCCTGTAAATAAAGCCTATCTTTATCACCCAATACAACATAGGACAAATAAAATGTCATGAGCATAATTATTAAGAACCTTAATAAGATCTATCCAAACGGAAATCATGCCTTGAAAGATGTCAATCTGGAAATACCTGCAGGGATGTTTGGCTTATTAGGACCCAATGGCGCCGGCAAATCTACTTTAATGCGTATTCTTGTAGCCCTTATGGAACCAACTTCCGGGCAAGTAGAAATTTGCGGTTATGATTTAATGAAGCAGCGGAAAGAAATACGCGGTATTCTGGGGTATCTTCCTCAGGACTTTCGTTTTTTTGCCAAATACAAAACGTATGAGTTTCTTGATTACGCGGCGCGTCTGTCCGGTATGACCCATAGCAGGCAGAGAAAACAGGCTGTGGATGAAATGCTCGAAAACGTAGGGTTGTTCGATGTTCGCGAACGATATGCCAATAAATTATCGGGAGGTATGAAGCGGCGGTTAGGAATTGCACAAGCGCTGATACATCATCCTAAGGTAATCATTGTTGATGAACCTACTACCGGACTTGACCCGGAAGAACGTATTCGCTTCCGTAACCTTCTTTCGGAGGTCAGTGAGAACGACGTGACTATTATTTTGTCTACTCACATTGTCGGTGATATATCCAGTACCTGCAACAATATGGCGTTAATGAACCGGGGACAAGTTTCCTTCAACGGTTCTCCGCAAGATATGCTGAAATTAGCCGAGGGTAAAGTGTGGAGAATCAGGGCTGCGGGAGATCAGTTGCATGAGATCGATAAAAAATATCCGGTGATCTCCACGATTCCATCGGGGACAATCTGGGAAGTACAGGTGGTTGCCGATAAAGTAGAAGGATACGAAGCGGAACCATTTCCCCCTAATCTGGAACACGCCTATGTATATTATATGGAGAATCAATTAAACCTTTGGACAAACGACTAAACACGATATGCTGATATGACCTTTATATCTAATATACAATCGGTAGCAAAATATGAAAGTAAATTATTAATCAGAAGCTGGTTCTTCAGAGTATTCACGGTACTCGCTGTAACTATCATTACTTTTTTCAATTTCCAGTTGTTCGTATCGGAAGATAGCGGAGGCTTCTGGATTGCTACAGCCATTCCATCGAACATTCCTTATCTAATTTTACTGTTGCTAAATACAGGGCAGGCTGTTATTGCTATCTTTCTGGCATCCGACTTCCTGAAAAGAGATAAAAAGCTGGATACATCAGAAGTCTTTTATGTCCGTCCATTAAGCAATGCTGAATACGTCATCGGTAAGATTTGGGGAAATCTGCGCGTCTTTTTGTTGCTGAATCTCATTATTATGGCTATTACGGCTGCATTCAACCTGACATTGGGAGAAGTGGACTGGATGGCTTACTTGCTTTATTTTCTGTTGATCAGTGTCCCTACGCTGATTTTCATCATCGGCCTGGCTATCTTTCTGATGCTGGTATTGAAAAATCAGGCACTGACATTCGTTTTATTGTTAGGATATATCGGACTTACCGTTTTCTATATTGAAGATAAGCTTTATTATCTTTTCGATTATATGGCTTATAGTCTTCCTTTGGTGAAGTCCAGCATTGTCGGTTTTTCCAACTGGGAGGTGATTTTAAATCATCGTGGCATCTATTTTCTTGCCGGACTGGCGTTTGTCTTTTTCACGATTTCCCTGTTCAGGCGTCTGCCGAATTCATCACACAGTAATTATCCGTGGCTGGTTATTTCTTTTTGTACTCTCATGTTAGCTTTCGTATGCGGTTATTGGCATATACATTCGATTTTATATCAAAGTGATATACGCGCTACCTATACGAAGATCAACAACCAATATGTTTCTACTCCGAAGATGTTCATTCATGAATATGATCTTTCTGTAGAGCAGCATCCTGAAGATTTTCTGTCGGAAGTAACTGTGAAAGGAGTGGCATTGGACTCATCTGCCGTATTCACCTTCTGTTTGAATCCGGGATTAACCATTCATTCCGTTCATTCGGCCGGACAGCAACTCAAGTTTAAACGTGACAAGCAAATAGTATTGGTGGATTTCGGCACGAAGCATGCCAAAGGCGATACAATCTCTGCAACATTCAGGTATGACGGACAGATAGATAACTCATTCTGTTATTTGGATATCCCTCCCGAAGTGCTGCAAGCTTCCAATAAAAAGTTTCTGTTCAACATAGACAAGCAGTATAGTTTTCAGACGAAAAATTATCTGATGCTTACCCCTGAAACTTATTGGTATCCCCGTGCAGGAACAAGCTATAGTGATAAAAATCCTGACTGGCAGCAAACTTATTTCAGTAATTATCGCTTGAAGGTCAAGCCTCTACCGGGGTTAGTTCCTCTTTCTCAAGGGGAAGGAAAGTGTGATGAAGAAGGAGTGTATTCGTTTAAAGGAGATTATCCGTCTCAGACACTATCGTTGGTCATAGGTGACTATCAGCAAAAAAGTGCTTATGCGGACAGCATTCTTTATAGCGTTTGGCATTTAAGGGACCATGACTATTTTACTGCTTCGTTTGATTCTATTCACGATACCATTCCCTGGCTGATACGTAATGTGAAAGAGCAACTGGCACGGCAATATAAACTGGATTATCCTTTTAAGCGATTTTCTATTGTAGAAGTTCCTGTGCAATTTGCCAGCTATGAACGTGCCTGGTCGCAAGCGCAGGAGACAGTACAACCTGAAATGGTATTGTTCCCCGAAAAAGGAGCTATATTCTGGGAACTGGATGTGAAGAGGCAGGTGAAGAATCATATCCGGTGGTCGGGAAATAATGAAATCAGTCTGCAGGAAGCCCAGATGCGGACTTTTAGTAACTTTGCCTGGATGTTTTTGCAGACAGAAGGCGATTATAACTTTTCGTCGGGTAGTAGAGGACGGGGAAATCTTTCGTCTACGGCAAATCCTTATTTCCTTTTCCCGCAGATTTATAATTTCCGGTACAATATTTACTCTTCGGAATGGCCTGTTGCCAATCGTGCTATTGAGCTATATCTGCAAAAGAAGTCGGAAAATGAAGGGTGGGAACGTCAGATAAATGGGCTTAGTAACAATGAAAAGGCCAACCTGCTGCTGGAAAAGCATACGTTCAAGGAGTTGCTGGCTGATGTGGAACAGCGTAATCTGCAAAATAATATCGTAGGACTGGAGGCAAGCCGTCTTTTTGCCCGGTCAGAAATAAACATGGGCGTAGATGCTTTCCGGGATTCACTATATGCGATGTTGAAGCGTAATACATTTCTGAACATAAAGTTCGAAAATATGCTGGATACTCTGGGAGAAATGAGCCGGACGGATCTTTATTCATATTTGAAAGAATGGGAACAGTTGACGCCTCTTCCTTTTTATTCGATCGGAGAGCCCGAACTGACCAAAGTTGTCAATAAAGGAGGAGAAGAATTCTTTGTCTTGAAAGTACTGGTGAGCAATAACTCGGATTATGACGGAATCATTCAGATGAACGTTCTTCAAAATGGCTGGTGGTATCAACCGATGGAAGATCCTAGAGCCAGAAAAAAGGTAGAGATAGCTGCCCATACAAGCAAAGAATTTGTTTCTGTCTGGGAAGAACAGATACGTGATGTGGAAATCAATACGATGGTTTCCGGCAATCTTCCTTATATGATACGGCAATCCATTGGTAATGTAAAACAAGAACGGAATAAAATAGTCAAGGACACTATCTATACCTTGCCGGAATCATCCTTAGAAATGCCGGGAGAGGTTATTGTGGATAATGAAGATTCCACTCTCTTTGTACTTTCTACCCCTGCTGTCGTAGGACTTCTGCCTAAATGGCTGGATAAAGTGGAGGATACTTCCTTTAAATATTCGGGCATATCCTGGTGGCGTGCGCCTTTACAATGGACAGCTACCACCAATGCTAAATACTATGGCAAATATATCCGTTCGGCCTATGTGATTAAGAGTGGAGACGGCAGTCAGACGGCTACATGGAAAATTCCTGTGCCGGAAGCCGGTCAATATGAGCTTTATTATCATGTATTCAAGGATGATGAACTGCGATGGAATGATCGCCTTCAGGGTGAATATCATTTCAGGGTGGCATACGACAGTGAGATGGAAGATGCCTATATCAATCTGAGAAAAGCCAATGAGGGTTGGGAACAACTCGGTACTTACTATTTTAGTGCCGATACGGTTCGTGTCGTGCTGACGGATGAATGTAAGCTGCGCTCTGTGACAGCCGACGCAGTGAAAATAGTGAAACGATAATTATTAAAACAGCAAACTATATGCAAAGTGACTTACTACTATTAAAAAGAATGCTGCTGACAATCGTAACTTTTACGGGAATTGCCCTGACATCACAAGGACAAATTCCTTTAACGATTGACAAGGCAATGGAGATTGCGCAGGAGAACAGTCCTTCTCTTCGCCGTTCCTACATGAATTTGGAGAGATATAAGCAGAATCTGCTGGCGCAGAAGGCTTCATTAAAGTCTCGATTTTCATTAAATCTGAACCCGGTGGACTATAACAAGAACAGGCGTTTCGATAATCGTCTGTCACAATGGTACACGAATGAAACATTCAATACCAGCGGGACCTTTCAGGTCGATCAGCCCATTCTATGGACAGACGGTACTATTTCTTTAATCAACCGTTTCGGCTGGCAGGACAACAGTTCCATTATAGAAGGCGATAAAACTAGTAACCGGGCATTCAGCAATGACCTCTATCTGCAATTGACTCAGCCTATTTTTACATACAACAAGCGTAAAATGGAACTGAAGCAAATAGAATATGATTATGAAAATGCCAATATCAGTTATGCTTTGCAGCAACTGAATACGGAGAAAAGTATAACCGATCAGTTCTATTCTGTCTATATGGCACAGAGTAATCTGGAAATCAGTCGTGAAGAACTGGTTAATGCCCAGCAAAGTTATGATATTATCAAGAATAAGGTAGAAGCGGATTTAGCAGCGAAGGACGAACTCTTTCAAGCGGAACTGAATCTGGCTACGGCACGTTCGTCTGTAGACGAAAGTCAGGTGAATCTGGAGAATGCGAAAGACAAACTCAAACAGACTCTCGGAATGAGGCTGGATGAAGATATTCTCGTATTTGCGGAAGTGGAGATTAAACCGATTCAGGTAAATCTGGACCAGGCCATATCGCATGGATTGGGTTCGCGTCTGGAACTTCGTCAGCGTGAAATAGAGAGCAAGGAACTTGAGTTCGATATGATTAAGACAAAAGCGCTGAACGAGTTTAAAGGAGATGTATCCATCTCTTTCGGATTGATAGGAGATAATAGCCACCTGAATAAAGTCTATAATAATCCGACACAGAATCCGAGGGTTTCCATCAGCTTTGCTGTCCCTATTTTCGACTGGGGTGAAAAGAAAGCAAGGATTAAAGCACAAAAGATGGCTCAACGGATTAATGAACTCGAGTTTCAAGAGGATAAAGTGGATATCGAGCTGAATATTCGTCAGGTATGGCGTAACCTCGAAAACCTCCGGACTCAGATTAAGATCGCCGAGCAAAATGTACAGAATGCACAGTTGACCTATGATCTGAATCAGACTCGTTACCGGGAAGGTGACATAACCGGTATGGAAATGAGCCAGTTCCAGACTCAGCTTTCGAATAAGAAGATTACTTATACGCAGGCGTTGATTAATTACAGAATAGAATTACTTAATCTTAAAATCCTTTCATTGTATGATTTCGACAAGAATATCCCTCTTGTTCCTATGAAAGACATTATTGATAAAAAATAAGCAGACCATGAAACAGTATCAAATTTTTATTGCATCTTCTTTGTTAACAACCTTATTGTTAACCGGCTGTGGCAACAAACCACAAAACGCAACCAATAATATTGCAACTCCGGTATCTGTCGTGGAGCTGAAGAAAGGTTCTATCAGTAAATTAATAAATACAACAGGAACAGTGCAGCCGACCTACGGTGCATCTCAGAATGCGGAAATGAGCGGATTTTATAAACTTCAGACTAATCCGAGAACCGGAAAACCTTTCAAAATGGGAGACAGGGTAAGTAAGGGGGAACTGATAATCCGTCTGGAAGACAAGGAGTATGAAAACGGAATCGCTATTGACGCTAAAAAACTAAGTCTTGAAATTGCCGAACAGGAACAGTCAAAGCAAAAAGCTCTCTATGAAAAAGGAGGGGTGACAATGAGCGAGATGCGGAATACAGAAGTAAAAGTGACAAGTGCCCGTTACGATTACGAAAACGCTCAGATCAATCTGGAGAAGATGAAAGTGAAAGCTCCTTTTGATGGTGTGATTGTCGATTTGCCTCATTATACGACTGATACAAGAGTGGAGCAGGGGAAGGCTATGGTGAGTCTGATGGCTTATGATAAAATGTATATGGATATCAATCTGCCGGAAAGCAGCATTCGTTATGTCAAGGAAGCGCAACCGGTATATATTACTCATTATACCATCCCCGGAGATACTTTAAAAGCGAGAGTCAGTGAGCTGTCTCCTGCAATCAGTACGGAGACACGTACTTTTAAAGGAAAGATTCTGATTGATAATGACCAGCTGAAGCTGCGTCCGGGTATGTTCGCCAAAGCAGATATTATCGTTGACAGAGCTGATAGTTCTATCATTATACCTAAAGACGTAATCCTGTCCAATCGTCGCCGGAAATACGTATATATCGTCGAAAAGAATACGGCAAAGATACGTAATCTGCAAACAGGTCTGGAGGATGAATACAATATCGAAATTCTATCCGGACTTAATGTAAATGACAATTTGGTAGTGAAGGGTTTTGAAACACTGAAAGAAGACGCCAAAGTCAAAATCCAAAAGTAAATCATGGATGCGATATATGAACGCATCTTTTGAAAATAGGAAATACTTATGAAGAATATAATCAAATTTGCAGTAGGCAATCCGGTTACGATTTGTATGGTAGTATTTGCCCTCTTATTGTTGGGAAAAGTATCATACGATCAGTTGAGTGTGGATTTATTGCCCGATCTGAATAATCCCCGCCTGTTTATTGAATTAAAGGCGGGTGAACGTCCTCCCGAGGAGATCGAAAAGCAATTCGTTAAAAATATGGAGTCTATGGCGATCCGGCAGAGTGATGTTACTCAGGTCTCTTCCGTGATTAAAGCCGGGACGGCACGAATTACTGTAGAATATACCTGGACAAAGGATATGGATGAGGCTTTTCTAGATTTGCAGAAAGCCATGAATCCGTTTGCCCAGAACAAGGATATCACTGAACTGAAGATTACGCAACACGATGCGAACTTGTCTCCGGTAGTTTTGGTGGGAATGTCTCATCAGAGTATTACAGATATGGCGGAATTGAGGAAGATTGCCGAAAGCTATATCCGCAATGAGTTGATTCGTCTGGAAGGCGTGGCTGAAGTGACGCTTTCGGGAGAAGAAGTCAGCACTCTTACCATTCAGACTGATCCTTATAAACTGGATGCTTTTCAACTGAAAATAGAAGATATCGCTTCGCGCATCGAATCGAATAATCAGAGCATATCCGGTGGACGGGTCAGTGAACTGGGATTACAATATCTGGTGAAAAGTTCGAGCTTGTTTGCTTCGGAAGATGATTTTGAGAATCTGATTGTCGGATACAAAGCGATACAACAAGAGGAAGCATCCGGAAACAATGCTACGGGCACAGCAACCGCCAACAGTAATAAAGCTCCTGTTTTTTTGAAGGAAGTGGCGACTGTGCAGTTTTTGAACGCTCGTCCGGAGAACATTGTACGGATTAACGGGAAGCGTAGTATCGGACTGTCTATTTATAAGGAGATGCGTTTTAATACTGTAAAAGTGGTGGATGAGGTAACCCGCCAATTGGCAGTGATAGAGAATGCATTGCCCGGTTATCATTTTCAGGTGATTTCCAATCAGGGTACTTTTATAAAAAGTGCGATCGGAGAAGTGAAGAGCAGTGCTGTTCTGGGTGTTATTCTCGCTATTGTAGTCTTGTTTGTATTCCTTCGCCGGATGAGGACAACACTGATTGTCAGTCTTGCTATTCCTATCTCGATTGTGGCTACTTTCAATCTGATGTTCTTCAACGGACTGTCACTGAATATTATGACATTGGGAGGACTGGCGCTCGGGGCGGGTATGCTCGTCGATAATGCCATTGTCGTCATAGAAAGTATCTTCCGAAATCAGGAGAAAGGATTGAGTATCAAAGAGGCTGCTATTAACGGGACGGCAGAAGTTGCCAATGCGGTAATTGCTTCTACTCTGACGACTATTGTCGTCTTCCTGCCGATTGTTTATCTTCACGGAGCTTCGGGCGAACTGTTTAAAGATCAGGCATGGACGGTTACTTTCTCACTGGTTTCTTCTTTGTTTGTGGCTATCCTGGTGATTCCGATGTTATATATCCAGCTTTCCGGCAAGAAGGTTAAGCTGGAAGAAGTGAAGTCCATTCGTATTACAGGATATAGCAGAGTGCTTCGCAGGCTGATTCAGCGACGCTGGCTGGTGATCGGTATGGCAGTGTTGCTCCTTATCGTGACTGGGTTGCTGACTCCGTTTATCGGAACTGAGTTTATGCCCCGTGCGGAAAGCAAGACGTTTACGGCTGTAGTCAAAATGCCCGAAGGCACACAGATGGAACGCACTTCCGCTGCTGTAGGTAATTTGGAAGAATTGTTATATACTATCGTTGGCGGTGATTCTTTATGTACAGTATACAGCCATATCGGAGAGGGGAGCGGTTCGGAAAATGCGATATTTGAAGGAGAAAATACAGCAATGATGAAAGTGATCCTTTCACCGGAATGTACACTTTCACCGGAAAAGGTGATTGCGTCTTTCGTGGAATCGGCTAAGAATCCTGACGGATTGGAACTGACGATTCAGCAGGATGAGAATTCTCTGAGTTCACTGTTAGGAAGCGAAGGGGCTCCTATTGTTGTGGAGGTCAAAGGAGAGGAGCTGGATGAGATCGCTCAGTTGACTGAAGAGGTGAAGGAACGGATGATTGGCGTAAATGGAATCTATGATGTTATTACTTCCGTGGAAGATGGTGCTCCGGAAGTTGTGATCTCGATTGACCGTACAATAGCCGGTATCAATAATCTGAGTGTGGCTATGGTAATCGAACAATTGAAGCAGCAACTAAGCGGTAAGGAAGTCGGTAAGATGGAATATCGCGGTGAGATGCGTGATATTGTCATAAAGGTGCCGGATATCCCGTTGAGTTCTCTTGGTGCTCTTGTCATCAAAAGTGGAACACAGGAATTTGTATTACAGGAGATTGCTACCATTACTCACGGACAAGCGCCCAAGGAGATTCTGCGTCGCAATCAAAGCCGTATCGGTAAGGTGATGGCTAATATGGATGCGAGTAAATCACTGGATAAAGTAGCAGCCGAAGTGCGTGAAACGGTGAAAGGTATTGAATTGCCTGCTAACTACAGTATTACAGTGACAGGAGAAGAAGAAAAACGGCAAGAATCAATGAACAGTCTGTTGTTTGCTCTGATGCTTTCTGTTGTACTTGTCTATATGGTGATGGCTTCCCAGTTTGAATCCTTGTTGCATCCGTTTACGATCTTGCTGACTATTCCTCTGGCTGTAGTAGGTGCTATCTTACTTTTCTTCATTACCGGAACCACTATCAATATGATGGGAGTCATCGGTATTGTCATGCTGGGAGGTATTGCCGTCAATAACTCTATCATTCTGGTAGACCGTATCAATCAGCTTAGTCAGGCGGGAATGGAGTTGACTGATGCCATTGTAGAAGCAGGGCAACAGCGTATCCGTCCGATCATCATGACTACTTTGACTACGATTCTGGCCATGCTTCCGATGACATTCAGTTTTGGTGAAGGTGCATCTTTACGTTCACCGATGGCTATAGCTGTGATCGGAGGATTGATAACTTCTACTCTGATGAGTTTGATGGTTATTCCTTGTGTCTATTATGTCTTGGAGAATATCAAAAGACGTATAAATCGCCGAACTAAAAACAGCTGAAGATGAACTTTTTACTAAATAGGAGAATAACGATTTGTATGCTGTTTATTGCACTCAGCCTGCTGGGCTATGTGTCGTATAAACAACTTCCGGTGGAGTTGCTGCCCAACGCAGAACTTCCGGTTCTGTTTGTCCAGGTGTCGTCACAGCAGGATATGGACCCTTCGTATGTAGAGTCGGAAGTGATTATTCCACTTGAAGGAGCGGTCAGTGCGATAGGTGGAGTAGACAAACTGCAATCCTACATTGACAGGAGGCAGTCCAGCATACAGATTGACTTTAAAAAGAATATCAACTTCAAGATGACCAGTCTTAAACTGCAGGAGAAGGTGAATGAAATCGCTGCCTCCCTGCCGACCGGTTTTACCGTACAGGTACAGAAAGTGGATATTGCTCAGATGAATAATAACTTCATGGTGCTTCAGGTGCGTGGTACGGGAGGAACCGACCGTGTCCGGAGTCTGGTAGACGAGGATGTTCGTTCCGATCTGGAGAACATAGATGGGGTAGCTTCCGTCAATATCTACGGAGGACGGCAGAAAGCCATTGAAGTGCGTCTGAATCCGGAGGCTTGTAAGGCTTTGAACCTCACTGCTTCCAAAATAAGCGGTTTGCTCTCGCAGAATACCCAGGAAAAGACATTTGTAGGCTTCGCAGATGAACCCGACAGTAAGAATTTTGTCCATGTCAATGCGATGTATACCAAAGTTTCTGATTTGGAGAATATAGTTGTCGCTCCCGGGCCTATTCTGTTGAAAGACGTGGCAACCGTCTTTTTTGACTTGAAAGATGAAACGACTTATAGTCGTGTGAATGGAAAAGAAGCCGTCTCGGTTGCTTTGATCAATGATTCACAGGCTAATCTGATTGAACTTTCACACCGTGTATCCGATGTGATTGAAAAGCTGAATGAGAAGCTGGCTCCGCTCGAACTGGAAATTGTCATTCAGGAGAACAAGGCTGAAACCATGGAAAATAATATCAACCAGATTATTAATCTGGCATTGGTAGGGGGATTATTGGCTGTGTTCGTTCTTTGGCTTTTCCTGAAGAATATGCGGCTGGTGTTTTTTATCGCACTTTCCATACCGATTTCTGTCTATACGGCTTTCAACTTCTTCTACGCTTTTGGTATCACTATCAATAGTCTGACCTTGGTAGGAATGGCGTTGGCCATCGGAATGCTGCTGGATAATAGTGTCGTGGTGCTTGAGAATATTTATCGTTTGTCGGGAAACGGCTATACGCCCGAACGTTCGGTAACGCAGGGAACAAAAGAAGTGTGGCGCTCCATTGTGGCGGCTACCCTGACTACCATTACTGTGTTCCTGCCGTTCGTTTTTTCTGATAATTTCCTGATAAAACTGATCGGGCACCATATCGGAGTATCCATTATATCAACTTTGACGATCTCGCTGTTTGTAGCTTTACTTTTTATACCGATGATTACTTACCTTCTTTTGAAGAGTAAGAGTGGGAACAGCGTCGTTTATGAAAAAGTATCGATCGTTCAGCGTCCGATGCAGGTCTATCTGGTCTTATTGAAGACTTGTATGCGTAATCCGGGAGTGACAGTCTTTGGAGCTGTAATCTTGCTTTTTGCAACATTGATTTTGTCATTGACCTTGAATGTGCAACAGATGAAGGAAGTTGCTTCAGACCGGTTCAACATCAGTGTCGTGATGCCTACCGGGAGTACGCTTGAAAATACGGATAAGATTGTAAAGGTACTGGAAGAACGTCTGGAGGATTTTCCGGAAAAGAAAGATCTGATTTGCCGTATTCGGGAAAAAGAGGCGACTCTGACACTCGTTTTGCAGGAAGATTACACAAAGATCGCCAAACGGAAAATAGCCGATATAAAAGCGGATGTGCAGACTAAAGTCGCCAATATCAATGGTGCGGAAATCTATGTCTCTGATGCTATGGGAGGCGGAGGAGATAACTCGGCTCTGAGCAGTCTGGGCGGATTCATGCGTTTGTTGGGTATCGGTGACAACAGTGAACGGGTGGTGATCAGGGGATCTGATTTCGAAATGATGCAGATGGTGGCAGAGGAAGTGCGTTATTTGTTGGACGAACAGGATTTTGTACAGCATACTCATGTTTCGTATACTCCTCGTCAGGCAGAAATAAATCTGAACTTTGACCCTATTCTGCTGACTGCCTATGATATTAACCGTGGCAATATTACCACCGGATTGACTGCGCTTAATAATGAATACTCTTCTGAAGCTACTTTCAAGGTGGGAGAGGATATTTATGATATTATTATCCGTGACGAAATACCGGAAAAGGAAACTGAAGAAGAGGCACAGGAAAAAGCTCAGAAAGAAAAAACTGTGGATGATTTGCGTGCTATCCGGATAGAAAATGCCAATGGCGGTATGCACAATCTCGAAGATATATCGTCTCTGAATTATGGACGTGGGCGTTCGCGCATCATCCGTGTCAATCAAGATAAGCAGATTGAGGTATACTATGCTTTTCCGAGAGATGTTCAGTCTTCGAAAGATTTATTGGGAGGATATCGTTCCGATATCGACCAGTTGATTGCCAGTTATAATCTTCCGTCCGGAGTCGCTGTGCAGGTATTCCATGAGGAGGATGAATTCGGGGATTTCAAATTCCTTATTCTGGCAGCTTTTCTTTTGATATTTATGATCCTTGCTTCAGTCTTCGAATCTGTAGTGACGCCTTTTGTGTTGCTTTTTACCATTCCGTTGGCCGCTATCGGTTCTTTGCTGGCATTATTGCTTTCGAGCAACAGTCTGATGAATGCGAATACACTGACAGGGTTCCTTATTCTGTTGGGAGTAGTCGTCAATAACGGAATCATTCTGATAGATTACGCCAACATTTTGCGTAAACGGGGATACCGCCGGAACAGGGCGTTGATGACTGCCGGTATGTCACGTATTCGTCCCATTCTGATTACTTCCATCACCACGATTGCTGCCATGCTTCCGTTGGCTATGGGAGATACGGAGTATGCAGGGGCTATCGGTGCACCTTTTGCCATTACAGTGATAGGCGGACTTTTCTTTTCTGCCATGCTGACGCTGATTTTAATTCCGACAGTTTGTATGGGACTGGAAAATGTGCTTCAGTGGTACCGTTCGTTATCCCGTAAACTATGGACCATTCACCTGATTCTTTTTGTGTCCGGTGTAATCTGTATCTGGCTATACACTGACGGAATGCTTTGGCAGTCAATCTATCTGGTAGCACTGATTGCAGGCATACCGGGGATGACATACTTTGCGCAAACCAGTCTTCGGAGAGCTAAGGCGGAGGTTATCAATCCGGATGAAGAAATACGTATTTCTGTCCGCAATCTGGTTAAGATCTACGATTGGCCTGGACACATCAGCCGTCAGTGGAACAGTGGTTTGCAATTACGCAAACGTCTGGGATTGAGCAATGAATACCATTCTCTGAAGGACTTTATCAATGTGCTATGGCAGTTTGGTATCTTACTGTTTGCCATTTATTTCACCTATTTCTTCATTCATAACAGGCTTTGGATATTCCTGTTCTCGTTCGCTATTTATGCAGCGATACTGTATTTGTGGAGAAAGGTACGTTCCTATTTATATTATCGATACGGAGATAATCGGGTAACAAAGATCGTAAACCGGGTGATATTCTGGAGTCTTCCTCCCCTTATCCTGTTTCAGTTATTCCGGAAACTGGATAATAACGGGCTGGTCATCATGATCGGATTGTTATGGCTGGTGGGTATTGCCATCTATGTCACTTCTCAGTATCTGTATGATCACGATGTAAATATAGAGCGTGTCACCGGACGATTTGCAGGGCTTCGCCGTTCCTATTTCCGCATGGTGAAGAGTGTTCCTATGATTGGAAAACGACGCAAACCTTTCAAAGCATTGCGTGGGGTGTCATTCGAGATTCAGACAGGTATGTTCGGACTACTGGGACCCAATGGGGCAGGTAAATCGACCTTGATGCGTGTCATCTGTGGTATCTTTGAGCAGAGCTATGGTAGTATCTGGATCAATGGTCTGGATACACGTATCTACAGAGAAGAGCTACAGAGTCTGATAGGTTTCCTTCCACAGGAATTCGGAACTTATGAGAATATGACTTCGTGGGAGTTTCTGGATTATCAGGCTATACTGAAAGGGATTGTAGACGGTGAGTTACGAAAGGAGCGTCTGGATTATGTACTGAAAGCGGTACATATGTACGAGCGGAAAGACGAAAAGATAGGTTCTTTCTCGGGAGGTATGAAACAGCGTATTGGCATTGCGCTTATTCTGCTTCATTTACCGCGTATCCTGGTTGTGGATGAGCCTACAGCGGGACTCGACCCTCGCGAACGTATCCGTTTCCGTAATCTGCTGGTAGAGTTGAGTAAAGACCGCATCGTTATTTTCTCCACTCATATCATTGAGGATATATCCAGTTCCTGTAATCAGGTAGTGGTGATCAATAAGGGTGAACTGAAATATTTCGGTGATCCTTCGGACATGGTGGAAATGGCTAATGGGAAAGTATGGC
>ERZ1504776.293-NODE-293-length-19048-cov-8.232981_pt1 | contig 19048 bp, 7 predicted proteins | sample MGYA00572317_ERZ1504776 | MGnify/ENA primary metagenome ERZ1504776 (study PRJEB39906, sample SAMEA3182089) | gut metagenome | biome: human; feature: gut; material: Stool; isolation source: human stools | place: Canada | collected 2013-02-04 ... | reverse complement strand
ACATCGCGCATAGAAATATTGGAAACGGTGATGCCATCAATAATGCCTCCATCAACCATTTCTATGGCAACACCCGAAATAACGGTAACATCGGCCGAAATATGTTCAAGCTGTTTACTCCAATGACGAATATTATCTTCCGCTGCCCGACGAACGACACAATTGGAAACCGCAATATTCCGGTATCCTCCATGAGAAGCTGTACCGAATTTGATTGCATTACAATTGCTTGCTGTGACACAATTCGTAACCGTTATGTTCTCGCAAAATTCCGGATGGTCACTCTTGAAACAAATGGCGTCATCTTCCACATCAATGTAGCAATCAGATATAGTCGCATTCTTGGCATCAATATCGAGCCCGTCATTATTATAATTACAATGGCTGAATACCTTTAAACCACGGATAGTGACATCTTCACATTTTTCATAATGCTGCACCCAATAGGCAGAATTACGGAGAGTGACATCGGTCACAACAATGCCCTTGCACTCTACAAAATAAATTATCTTAGGACGTTTCGGTCCGCCGTCCGCATCATTGCCAAATTGAAAAGTTTTATTTCCACCTTGTCCGTCAATCGTTCCGAATCCGGTAATCGAAATATTCTTTTGTCCACGTGCAAACAAAAGTCCGGAAGACTGATTCATACTACCATCCTTGAAGGGAAAGGCATTATCATAATCCGACAAACGTGTACTTCCCAACAATAAAGTGCCAAAATCCAGATGAAGGTTCACATTTGATTTCAGTTCAATGGGACGTATCAAATAAGATCCGGATGGTATCAAAACGGTTCCGCCTCCTTTCTTCGAACATTCATCTACGGCTTTCTGTATAATGATTGTATTATCCGTTACCCCATCTCCTTTAGCTCCACGCTTAGTCACATCAATTGTTCCGGCTATAAGGGAAGAGGAAAATAGCAAAGATATTGCAAACAAGACTATATTACATCTATTCATCATGGCATCATTAATTTTAGGGTTTATCATTTAAGGATTTGTATCGGCACAACGCCTCTACATAGTAATAATCAGCATAGGTCAAAGGCATATCTACTTCTGTACCGGAAGGAATATTACCTACCGAATGTTTCAGAATAAATCCTCCGTTAGTTCCTTCCTCTGCCGTATATGCCGGTGAGGATAATGTCTGGAGCATTTTCTCGGCTGCCTTATAATATTTCTTAGCCCGTTCTTCGGATACATACTGAGATAGTTCCAATAATCCCGAACAGTTGATAGCTGCTGCAGAAGCATCACGCAAAGCATCCGGTATACCGGGAGCATTATAGTCCCAGTAAGGAATCAGGTCTTTCGGCATATTAGGATGATTCAGCGTAAATTCTGCTATCTTTATGGCTTGCTCAAGGTATTTCCGCTCTTTCGTAAAACGGTACATCAGTGTATAGCCATATAATCCCCAAGCTTGTCCACGAGCCCAAGCTGACTTTTCGGAAAAGCCCTGTCCACCTTGGTAGTGCTTTATTTCACCGGTTTCCGGGTTATAATTCAGTCCATGATAAAGACTATTGTCTACCCGGAAATGATTCTTCAAAGTTGTATCGGCATGTTTCACAGCAATATCATAGAATGTGCTGTCTCCTGTGACCTGAGTAGCCCAGAAAAGCAATTCCAGATTCATCATATTATCAATGATAACAACATAATCATCCGGTTTGCGATTATGGGATTTAATGCAGCCTACCACCGGGCTGAAACGGGAAATTAACGAACGGGCGCTGTTCACCATAATATCTTTATACTCAGGTTTCGGAGCAATGCGGTTTGCATTGCCATAACTGCAATACATCATAAAACCGACATCATGCGTATTCACGTTGTATTGTTCCGGTTCCAGCAGCTTCAACATACGCACTCCTTCAGCATATAGCTCCTTGTCTCCTGTATCCTCGTACAGATAGAATAAAGTTCCGGGATAAAAGCCGCTGCACCACCATTCCGAGTTGCTGGTTTTCAGGCGTTGCATATGTTTGTCATACGTTTTAGGAAACTGGTTACTTCCTTGCAACTCGCTCCTCATATAGAGATACTGACGAGCAGCATGTTCTAACGCTTTATCAACTTTTACCTTACCCTTGGCGAATAAGTCACCGAAGGGAAAAAAACTAATTAGAATAGTAACAAACAATAATGTACTCTTTTTCATGGTTATATCTTAAATTTATATTCTATTGTTTCACTGCATCCGAGAAAGAAACGACCTGTAGCCTTTCGGCAAACTGCAACGAAGGTAGTTCAGTAGTCACTTTAACCGTAACCGTTTCACCAGGCAAAATATCCATATAATTATCGGATATGAAATTGTCAATATCCCCTTGGAGTGACAAGAAAACGCCTCTTGCAAACACATCACAAGACAGAGTTACCTCATACCCTCCTTCAGTCGGTACAAAGTCTTTATTAATCCGAGCTGCCGCATAACGCATATCTTTTTGCTTCGCCAAAAAATAATTATTAGTATACTTTTTTCCTGTCTTATCCTCATAAAGAACGTGTACGACGACGTCTTCTTTTTTCTCTCCATTCAATAACCCATCCACAGCTTCCTTCCATATAACTGTACTTGTATTAGCCGGAACAGTTATCTGTTTCTTGAATTCTTTCACCACTCCGTTACCATCCAATCTGAGCACACAGACTGTTAATTTACCAGAAGTACTCTTTAGCCTGTCTGATACCATATATATCTGCAACGTGTTTTCCTTTTCTATTGGCGATACCAATAAATCAGCGAAAGACTTTACCGTAAAATAATGCTGCGCCTTCCAACGTCCGTAATAGTCGCGACTAGACCAAGATGCCACCGGCCAGCAGTCATTATGCTGCCATACCAACGATCCCATACAATAGGGCATATCCCTCCGATGTGCCTCCATAGCCATTTTCATAGCATCAGCCTGCAAAAGCTGGCTCATATAGGTAAACGAACGGAAATCTTTCGGCTGACGATATTCCGACAAAAGGAAATCATTGATACGCTTATTAGCCGCTGTTCCCCCTCGCTGATGCGACATCATTACCTCCGAAGTCAGATTCCAATCCTCTGATAAAGGTGCATACCGTTTGATCGACTCGAATTCCGGGAATGACTGAAAACCATACTCACTGAAAAAACGGCTTCGCTCATGATTAAATTCGGAAAGGGGTTTCAGCCCTTGCCAAACTGCCCAATAGTGCATATCACCCACCGTATGATTGCGCGTCCCTTTGTCATCAGAATAAGGAGATGATTTACGGTAACAAGCACCCGGATGGAATTCTTCTACCACAGCCGGCAACGTCACAAAATACTGATTCTTGAACTGTTTCCATATAATATCCGAATAAGCAGGATTCTGTTTGTCATATGTCTTTTTCCAATTCCAGTTGAACCAAGCATCCAAACATTCATTATTCCCACACCAAAGGGCTATACAACTATGGTTACGCAAGCGTCGTACATTATCAATGGCTTCCCTGCGAATGTTTTCCAGCAATTCGCCTTCAGCAGGAAATACGCTGCACGCAAACATAAAGTCCTGCCAGATTAAAATGCCGTATTTATCACACAAATCATAAAAGATATCTTTCTCATAAACTCCACCACCCCACACTCGTAGCATATTCATATTTGCACTGACTGCATCCCGTATCGTTTTTTCATAAATGGAGTCGGTAACACGAGTCAGAAAGTTATCACAAGGAATATAATTCGCACCTTTGGCAAACAAGGGTTTTCCATTTAGTTCAAAATAAAAGCTTTCACCATATTCGTCAGGAGCCGTTACCACTTTCAATGAACGGATACCCAGTTTTTTCTCTGTTACATCTACTTGCTTACCATTCAGTTCCAGTGTTGCTACAAAGTCGTATAAAAAAGGTTCGCCCAAACCATTAGTCCACCATAACCGTGGCTTCTTCATGGTAAAAGATACCGGAATTTTATTCAAACCTTTATTCAAACGAATCAATTTCCGGCACTCGGTACGCTTATCCGTACGATTAATCACAGCTACCTTTGCTTCTGTCTCCTTATCTGCCAATACTTCCACCGTGACATTCACTATGGCCCGTTGGGCTGTCACCGACTGCTGGTTATAAAAAACATCATTTATACGAGCCTCATCCCATGCTTCCAGACTAACGGTCCTCCAGATACCCGAAGTAACCAAACGAGGTCCCCAGTCCCAACCAAAATGATAACCCGCTTTACGAACAAACACTCCGATCTTGCGGTTGAGCAAACCTCCATTCTCAGACTGGTCATTCGAACTGCGATACTGGAAAGGAACAGCTTCCCATTTCGGCATAGCTATCTTAATAGGAGAATGCAAATAAACCTGCAATTCATTACCATGCTCTTTTAAGAGAGAACGGACATCCACCTGCCATTCACAAAACATATTATCAGCAGAAAGAATCTTCTTTCCGTTCAATGTTACATCAGCATAAGTATCCAATCCCTCAAAATGCAGCACAATATTCTTCTTTGCCAGCAACTCAGGGGTTACATCAAACGTCGTCCGGTAAATCCAGTCTTCTTTATCCACCCACTGCACACCGCGCTCATTGAGCCTGTAAAAAGGATCATCTATCAGTTTGTTATCCATCAAGTCTGTATGAACTGTTCCAGGAACAGTGGCTTCATACCAGTTAGTACCCCTCGCCTGCCGGAAATTCCATCCTTCATGCAAGTGCTGACGAACAGGCTGCGCATTGATTGCTGTAAACAGAAAGAGCAGATTCAATAAGGCTATCCAAGTTCTTGTCTTTACTTTTGTATTCATTTGTTTATTTGTTTACGGTCTACATTCCATCCTTTCACCACTATCACCGGTTTTTCAATTATCTTTTCTGCATTCGTTTCGATAACTACAAATTTACTCTCACCCGGCATCAAAGAAAAGAAATTATCTGTATAAAAAGAAGGGCGAATAGGTTTCAAATCCTGATTGAGGAATTGCAACTGGTTGAAAAAGGCGATAGAACTGGACACATTTTTCACTGTAACATCCACGAAATACTTACCTTCGCTCTTTCTTATCTTATAAGTAGTCTTCAATTTGGCTTTTTTCAATTGAGACAATGTTTCAAAACCTGAAGAAGTAGGCCCGGTCAGCGTTTCCTTACCTTCATACTTATCATTGGAACGCCAGTAGAAATTGGATGAGACTTCCTTGCCTTTCTCATCTTTCAATCTCAACTTAATAAAATGTACCTGTGAAATATCTTCTGGAAAGCGAATGGTCAATACATCATTTGCCACACCATCCAAAGGAAGGTCAACCTTTACTGACTTTTCGAATACCTTTTTACTATTGATATCATAAACCTGAGCCACAACCGTATAACCTTCAAATTCCTGATAATAATCATTCACCACCGATACCGTATTCTTCAGATAATCAAATTGTGCATGCAAAGGTTCCAAAGCATTAGCTGTATGATAAAGTGAAGCCGTTGGTTCCAACGACCAATCCCACATACGGGCACAGACCTGACGAACCGGGCAATTATGATACCAGAAAAGTAAACCGGAACAGAAACGGTCACCATAATCAAGTTTATTATAATTCCATACTTCCCAAATACTTTTTGAGTTCATGGCACCCACAAACTGCCCCTTCTGTGCAAACTCATCAATAGAAGAAGATTGCCCATAATTATTAACCAAGTCAGCATACATGGTAGACATCAGATGGAATCCATTCCCATCCAGATAATCCCAAACCTCTTTATTAATAGGCCACAAATCTTTTTCGTCCATCATTTCCCGGAGAATTTCTACCGTAGGAAGTGTCGGAGCACCATATTCGGGATTAAAACCATCCACACGGCTACCTCTCGCAGAAGCCGTGTTTTCATAATGTTGCATCGGATTCACCTGTTTATATGGACTTCCATCATGTACACCTGCACATTCCGATTGCATCTGATAGCCACGTGTCCCATCAAGTAGTTTCAGCAGTTCAGGCGTACCGCTAACTTCGGAACTCTCATTCGACGCTACATAATAAGCCAGAGCCGGATGATTGCGGATACGTTTCACAGTAGAAGCCACGTTGTTTAGGTACACACTCTTATCCTGTGGATGGCGTGTATCTCCCGTCATCCAGAATTCTTGCCAAATCAATAACCCCAGTTCGTCACAAAGCTGGTAAAAGTAATCAGATTCAGCTATACCGCCTCCCCAAAGACGGATCAAGTTGATACCTGCCTGCCGGGTGTATCTCAACTCAGCATAGGTACGTTCATCCGAAGTTCGTAACATTCCCTCAGGAATCCAGTTTGTACCACGGATAAAAATACGTTTACCGTTCACATAGAATACACGTGATTTATCGGGAGTATTTGTATCAGAAGTTATATCACGAATACCAAACCGGGTTTTAACAGAGTCACAGACAGCGCCTTTTACGCTTACTGTCAGTTTCAGTTCATACAAGTTCTGAGAACCTTTATTGATCGGCCACCACAAGCGTGGATTACGGATAGTAAGTTGAGGGAATTCTTCCGGAGTGAAAGTCACATTTTTTTCCTCACCACGTAATATGCTGAAAGACTTTTCTACAACAATATTTTCTCCCACTATTTCTCCTCTGACCACTCCGCTAATCGTATCCATCGAATGAAACGGATCAATAACTTCAACGGATATGGTTTCACGAGCGACATCATACCCCGGCTTCTGTAGTTCTGACTTCACAAATGGATGACGCAATGCCAATATCCCTGTGCTATATATAGATATACTTTTCCAAATACCCGTATTGCGGTCACGAATACCATCCATAAAGGTAAAATCCCATCCAATACTCATAAGCATAGTAGTATTCAAACCGATGTTTCCATTACCCCCATTATGATATTCACCTACAGCTCCCCAAGACTTTGGCATAGTAGTCCCCGGCACATCTACCGGATAAACTTTGACAGCAAGAACATTCTTATTGCCTACTTTTACAAAATCTGTTATATTAATGTAGTCATTAACAAACATTCCATTGATCGTACTCAATAAATTACCATTCACCCATACTTCAGCCCGATAGTTGATGCCATCAGGCTGCAACCATATATTTTTTCCTAAGAAAGAAGCCGGAACCTCAAATTCCGTACGGAACCAATAAGTATAAAACTCACGACCTACTTTTGATATATCCGGTATTTTATTGGACTCTATTTTATTGTTCAGTCCATAATAGGGTTCAGGATACTTCTTATTATATACAAGAGAATTAAGCACAGTTCCCGGAACAATAGCTGACAACCAGTCACTCGTATTATATCCAAGCGACGAAACTTCCTCAGCAGATGCTTTCACGTCACTTACTTTCATCATCTTCCAGCTATATTCTCCCTGATGCATTTCATTCGAGTCCAACCAAATTCTATCGGTTGTTCTTGCATAGTTTGTATTACTGCTCTGTACGGAATATGCGACAGATAAAAATAGAAGCAAAAAAATGGATAACTTATTCATGAACGTCCTTATTAATGTTTTTCTGTAATATGTTTTATTACTGAACTACCGGAATAATCACCAGAAGGGAATACTATATTTATTTGTTCTCCATTCATACTTAATTGGAGAGACTGCTCTTTATATAGAGGATCGGCTACAGCTATTTCATATTGTTTGTCTTTCTTCTCAATGTATATTATAACTTTCTTATTAACTGCTACCACTAAATCCTCTGCAAACCGTATTTCACCCGGCTCATAAAAGACGGCAGCATACTGTCTCTTATTCTCATTGGAAATCGCTTGTATCTGTTCAGAGTTAACTATAATTTTAATTTCATTCTCAAACTTCTTATCTGTAAAATAAGAAAGAGGTTTATCAGGCATTATAATATAACAGTAATCCTCATGCTGCGGAGTAGTACCATGCGAAACCCATAAGCTAAAAATCTCTTTTGTTACTGGTTTATCACTTGCTGTTACTTCAAGTTCTCTCCAAGCACCGGTTTGCTTGGCTTTTCTCAACGTTACACTCTCATTTTGCGGGAAAATATACCCTACATTATCATGGTAAGCCCAATCAATATTTTTGTCGGACAAGTTATTCGTTAACCGGTATGTATGTCCTGATAAGCCATATGTAACTTCACCATTTGCCAAACATTGATTTACTGAAGTACGAACTTCCTGAGTACGAGCCGCCTTAATGCCACTTCCCATGCATACCATAGCATCTCCCATAAAAAAGTAAGCTTTCCGAGCTTCCACACCTTGATAAGCATGTTCATAAGCCATTACACCATTATGAGCATTGCTAACACCTCCACCAAATTGATTCGAACCAAACAAATACCAACGGAGATCGGCAGTCGACTGATTAGCAACCGCCGTTGTTCCCGGTACCCGTGTCCAATCCCAAACAACAAAGGCATCATCATATTCATGACCGGTAGTCATTATGTTAGTTGCTCCTAATGGTAGATAATAACCTTTCAAATTCTGCCCGTTCAGCATTTCCGTACCATTTGTTCGTACGGATATGACTTTGGCAGACATATAATAATCAGAACCATGATGGGTCATAATGTTTGATTTCCAAAAATGTGTATTTCCTGGTACCGGAAAGGCTTCGCCACCAATATGCCGCTTCCATGCCTCATAATTTTCCGCATGAACGGGATCAACTTCTTTCATTAAATCTAATGTATGCGTGGACATATTGCTCAAGCAATTCGGGCGACATATCCCCCGCCCAATCGTTCCAAAATCATATGCCATTCTATATCCGAACATCTGTGTCCCTTTCAGAAAAACATCTGATACCAACTTAATCTTATCCGAAGTGAAGAACTTCATAAAAGATGTTTTATTAGCTAAAGTAATATACTCTGCCAAGTCGGACAGTAGTGACATTCCATATCCACCCGAATAAAGCTGAGGACGGTGCTGATGAATACTATTATCTCTTTTCATTCCTTCATCATCTTTCTCTTCTACATATATGGTAGAAGCAATGGAAGAAAATCCTTTGGCAATTAACTCATAATCATCTTCTATACAGCCTTTATGTATCAAGACTGCAGATACCCATGTTCTATTCTTTCCTTTATGGGCCATATTATCTGTCTTATCAACCAGATAAGAAGAAAGTCTCGTCACATCTTCTCTTTTCAACTCTTTCTTCAGCAAAAGAAGAGGAATCATATATTGGGAAGGAGCACCGATGTCCCGGTACCACCAATTTCCAGAATCTGGATTAGCTATCCGGAAATAATCTAACCCAAGAATTATTTTCTTTCGCAATTCCTGCTCATGAAATAATTTATTTCCGGGTTTACTATAAGCCAATGCCATGTTCTTTAATCTCTTGAGATGACGCTCTGCATCGAAATAGAAAGTCACTGTCTTATAATCAATATCTTTCCAGCTACCATCAGTTTGCATAACAGCCAAATCCTTTTCTGCTTGAGAAACGTCTACCGAATCCGACAAATATTCTTCCAACAATCTATTATATAAAATCTCTATATCTTTCTGTTTCTCTACAGCATAGCCGTATTCTCCCCAAAAGCATAGCACCAGACATATAAGTAGTAACCTTTTCATAATCATTCTTTATCTATAATCATCACCGCTGCGCTCATTGCCGGAACGGAGACTTTAACATATTCATTTTGTGGTTGATATTTCTCTCTCATATTTAGTTGAAAACTTCCATCAGCTTCTACTTCGGCATCGGCAAAACGTATTCCAGATGAAGAAATCGGAGACGGTGCTGTAAGTCTAAGCAACTGAACCGAAGCAGGAGTGTCATTCAGCCGAACTGTGAAGGAAATATCATCTTCACTTTTATTTAAAAGTGTAACTTTCAATGTTTTGCCATTGACACAAGCATATACGCTGCTGTTAGGAACAGAAGGTGAAATCACAGAAGGAACAATATTACCACCTTCACTTCCATATTTAAAAGCAAGCATTGCATAATAGATAGGACGAGGAGTAGGAATTCCTTTCTCATCCACTACAATAGGTGCATACTTACTAACACTACCACCATGAAAATTTACTCCCACCCCATTATTCAAAGCCACACTCCACATATAGTCTAACGCCCATAAAGCAGAAGCAAAAACATTGCTCACTCCTATTTTTCCACCTTGAGAGACTGTATTACATTCTGCCATACGATAAGTAATTCCGTGTTTTTGACATAAAAAATTCAATACTTGCAAATAACCTGATAAATGATTATCCGGTTCCAATATAGTTTTCCAATTTACTGTAGCATTCTTACCTGGTGAATTGTAATGATGTCCGGTCATCAAACTTATTCTGGAAGAGTAACTGTTCAAGAAAGACTCAAACCAACGGATATCCCCAGCAACTGCTGGCCCTGCTATAGTAATGTCAGGTAACCTCTCTTTTATCTTCGTATAATGTAGAAACCATTCTTTTTCATAATCGCTTATTGCATAATTTACAGGACGCAGATGTTTGTAATATAAATCAGGTTCATTACCTATCTGAAGAGCATAAAGAGCATTCTTTAATCGTTTTGCTACATATACAGCTTCATCCGAGTTTTTCTCAGGATTATTCTCTCCCAGATTCAGTCCCCAGATAACCTTCCATCCAGTTAAATCTACAAATTTTGAAAAAGTATCTACATCTGTAGTAGTTAAAGAATCCTTCCTCATATAATCAATGCGTGGCATACCTGTCCATGAAATCTTATCACTGCTATTTCCTCCTAATCGTAAAACGCCATTTCCTAAATTCTTCATCATTTGAATCAATACAAGATTATCAGGATGCAGATAACGGGAGTTATCGGTCAACTGAGACATTTCATAGCTAAATCCCAAAAAGTCAGAAGGTATGATGGTATGTAACCGATAATCGGAAAGTACAGTAACAGTAACAGGTACTTCTTTTTCACCTTTTATATCCAGCCCCAATACAACAGGTGTTCGGATAAAAAGTAGTACAACTATAATGAAGTGCAACTTCTTCATATATCTATAATTTTATTATTTTTCGGTAAAAACATCTACAACACTACTTCCTACGTAATCGCCCACAGGCAAAGTAAAAATAATATTGCTACCTTGTTCTGTTATAGTAACCCCGCTCTTCTCCATCATCTTTTTATTTAGAGTTAACGTTACATTTGCTTGTGTATATGTAGGATCTGACACAGCAATAGTATAAGTGTTACCTTTTTTTTCAATAAAGACAATAGAAGGCTTATCAGATGATATCACTAAACCATCGTCCATCTTTGTACTGGCGCTTTTATAAAAAACAAATCCATACTTATTGCCTTCACGTATAGCCTGAACCGAACCATCATTTTGTGCAATATAAAGATCTATTTGCTCAGCTAAATCCCGAAATGCATTTATAGACTTATCCGGTACAACAATATATTGATAACTGGCATTCTCCGGATTAAGTCCGTGATTTATCCAGACACTAAAAACATTCTTATCTATAAGCCCCGATTCTCCTGTAGCATTGATATCTTTCCAAGAACCTGCTTGAGACATATTTTGTATAGTAACATTATCTGTTCCTCTAAAAATATACCCTGTGTTATTATGATATACCCATTTCAATTGCTTCAATTGCATATTACTGTTTGATGGCAGTTGCTTTTCTTGCCCATCATTATAAATAACCTCACCATTCAATAAATTCTGTTCTACAGAAGTCAGAACATTATCATTCTGAACATAGGAAATATCACTGCCTATACAGAACATCATATTATCAAAGAAAAAATATGCTTTATTAGCTTGCAATTCATTGTATTTACCCTTATAAGCAATAATTCCATTTACACCATCACTAACGCCTCCACCAAACTCGTTATTACCAATCTGATAACCTTCTAAAGACGTCTTATCCTGATTACCAATAGCAGTTGTACCAGGAATACGAGTCCAATCCCAGACCGGATATATATTATCATACTCCTTACCTGTTGTCATTATATTCGTAGCTCCTAAAGGAAGATTATACCCCTTTATGTTTTCATTATTCAAGGATTCTGTTCCATAAGTACGCTTTGATATTATTTTTGCGGACATATAGAAATTCTCACCATGTTGTGTCATCATATCTGATTTCCAGAAATGTTTGTTCACATTTGCTTTAGGAAAAGCGGTTCCACTATTTATATGATTTATCCATGCTCTATAAATCCCGGCATTGGCAGGATCGCCAACGACCGCCCTTTCCAAGACATCCACAGGAACTGTAGTATACTCAGACGTAGGACGTGATATATTTCGCCCTCTAGTTCCAAAATCGATAGAGTTTCGGAAACTAAGTAAAAGATGTCCCTCTAAAAGTAGTTTCTGAAATATTTCTTTCTTTTCAAGAGTAAATTCATTTGCAAACTGAGTATCAACAGACATTTCCATAAATTTTGAAACGTCATCAGTCAGCGACATTCCATATCCTCCCGAATAAATCTGGGCATGATGTTGATGGAAACTGCCATCTATTTTAATCCCCTCTTTCCCTTGTTCTGAAACAATTGACAATGTGGAAGCAATCGCCTTAAAAGCATGTTGTACTGTTGAATAATTATCCTCAGCACACCCTTTGTGCATTGCGATTTCAGCAATCCACGATAAATTCTTACCACCTCCTATATAACTTTCAATCTTATCTTTCAAATATGCTGCTGCCACAAGCATATTTTCATGTGAAATATGTCCCTTCAACAACAGAAGTGGTATCATATAAGCTTGAGGGGCACCGATATCATTATACCACCAATTATCCGAACAGGAAGGTGCCTTTTTCTTAAAACATAACAACCCCTTTTCTATTTGTTGTAACAATGTAGCATTATTGAAGAATTTGCTTTCAGGATGCTTGTAGTTTAATGCCATAGCTTTTAATCTGTTAAGATGGCCATTCGGTTTCCAGCCATCAGCAGATATTTGATCATTATAGTCAATATCCGTCCATGAACCATCTGCCTGCATTGACTTTGAGAAGCTTTCAATATTCTTATCATCTGGTATATCACTCAAGTAACTAGCAATCAATCGCTCTGTAATTGTATCAAGAGCTTTTTGTTCCTCAGGTGTATTGGTATACTCTATATTATCCTCATTGTAAATTTCGATCTCGGATATTCTATACCCGCCAGTATAGCCTAATCTCCCACGTAAGACCAATTCCACGTAGCGAGCTTCTTCCTTAAAACCCTCAAATGTACTAACTGCTTTTTCTTCTACATCATTCCTGGATATAACACTTACTATTTTATCTTTTTCTTTTCCAAAATTGAGGCTATACGCATTACATCCACGTTCATCAATCCAATGCACTACTATTTTTGATACTTCTTGTACGCTCCCTAAATCAATTAGAATAGAATGTTTATATGAGTCCGCAGATTCCCAATATGTTGTTAAATCACCATCAGTCATTAAATTAGCTTTTTCAGTATTAGAGCCTGAGCCAGTTATGCTATTAATTCTGGTTTCGACGGTCTTTCCTAAAGCCAAATTGATAGATTCTTCCGTATCAGGGTCCTGATTATCTTCTTCTTTTTCAATCACATCATTATCATGACAGGAAATAACAAAAGAGGAAAACAATAAAAGAATTGCACTTCCTTTCAAAAATTTAGTCAAGTTCACGGCATTAAATGTTAGTTTTTTAATTTTCAAAAATAAAAATCTCTTTAATAAGGAGTTAGTTCTATAATGAACTAACTCCTTACATTGCATAACTATTTAGTTATAATTAGAAATATCCAGGATTCTGTTCTTCCTCATCAGAACCACGAGGATTCAGTCGGTCAATATGCTTTTGAGGAATTGGACGCAATTTGTGATACTCTTGAATATTCTTCATTGCATCAGGATTCCATTTTTTTACATACTCAATTAATTTCTCACAACGCACCAGATCCTCCCATCTTGTATATTCACCTAAAAGCTCACGCCCTCTTTCATCCAACATAAAATCTACAAAATTCATCTTCAGGTCATCTGCCGTCACTTTTATATTTTCATAAGTAGATTCTGTATTTTCCATCTCACCACCTTCTTCTAGCCAATATTGAGGTACCTTTTTCTCGCCAGTTTTCCAGGAAGCACGTTCACGAATAATATTAATCAAATCAGCAGCTAAATTATAGTCCCCCTTACGACCTGCCGCTTCCGCAGCAATCAAATAAGTCTCGCCAAGACGCATACGTACCCATTCACGTACACCTTTTTGTTCATTTGCTGTTTCTCTTAATGGATCCTCGTATTTCAGCAAAATAGGATAATATCTGTTATTTTTACTTGGATCATTCTTATTCCATTGAAAATATTTATACTTATATGTTCTATTTTTGGGAGCATTTAAGCTATAATAGATTGCAGTATCTCCTATAGCCAAGGAAGAAGTCGCTTTATTACAATAATAGGTCCATTTAAAACTCTTATAAAAACGGGAATCATTTTTGCGGTCAAACAACTCAAACATCGTTTTATTGGTAGCACGATGAAAACGATAAGGACGACCATTAGCTATATCACGCATCATACCAGGTTGATCTTCATACCATGACCCCCAATATAAGTGAGATTTGTTCCCATCTCCATTATATATCGGATCAAGAGTAAACTGAATAGAAAAGATAACCTCACTATTCCCCATATTGTTAACATCCCACAAATCTGAATAGTTATTTAACAGAGTATATTTAGAACTGTCTATCACTCTTCTAGCATAGTAATAAGCACTATCCATATCAGTTGACAATTGCCCACGCTGATCAGTTATCGCACTACCACGTGTAAGATAAACTTTAGATAATAAATGAGCAGCGGCATATTTAGTAGCCTTACTTTGATCCGTACCTGTAGCTGATTCCCTGAGATGTTCTGCTGCATATCTTAAATCGCTAACAATTAGCTTATAAACATCTGCAACAGAAGAACGTTTAAAGTCTGTCTGAGGTTCTTGTATTGCTTCAGTGACCAAAGGTATCTTACCAAATTGCTGAACTAAATCGAAATAAAAGTATGCACGAAAGAAATTCATTTCAGCACCATAGCTCTCTTTCTCAGCCTCCGATATACTTGCTTCCGGCAGTGCGTCTAAGACAAGATTTGTCACTCCGATAGCTTTATAATGATTTTCCCACAAACTATACAATTTCGATTCTGTTGGTGACAAAGTTGCACTATATAAGTTATACGGATAACTTAATGCTCCCTCTGCACCTGTTATCAGGTCAGTACCTAACTCTGTAAGAACATTAGAGAACTCCCCACCAACTCCAAAACGCATATAAGCATATGTAGCATCAACAGCAGCCAGTATGCCTTGTTCTGTTTTATAAAAATCACTTGTGATACGGGGAACTTCTTTCTCAGAGAGAAAATCATCACAACCAGTATTTGTTAGGGAGGTAAACCCGCAAGCTATCGTAAGAATTATGCCGATACTTTTTCTATATTTTACAGTTTTCATTTTATTCTTATTTTATTAGTTTAAAAAGAAACATTCACACCAAATATCCAACTGCTTACACTCGGTGAAGCATAGGTTGCTGCTCCTTCCGGATCGACTCCTGTATAGTTTGTAAATACAAGAGGATTCTGGGCAGTAACATATAATCGGCAATTAGATAAAGTTGCTTTATTAACCAGATTCTTAGGTAATGTATACCCTAATGTTATCGTTTTTACACGTAAAAAATCCGATTTTTCATAATACAATGAGGACTCATACTCTATATTATCATACAGTCTGTTAGGGCGAGGATAAGCATTAGTCGGATTGTTTGGAGTCCAATAATCAAATTTCACACTATTATTACGATAGGACTGATGATTCACGCGAACTGCATTTTTCAACATTCCGCCTAAGGTTCCATAAAGAACAATATTCAGATCAAAGCCTTTATAAACAAATGTATTGCTAAGATTAAAAATATGTTTGGGACGTTTTTGTCCAAGGATCATACGATCATTGTCTGCGGTAATTTTATGATCTCCATCGATATCCAACAATTTAATCATTCCTGGTGCAAATTTGTGACCATTCTTATTATATTTTTCAATTTCAGCAAGATCCTCCGGAGAATCCTGCCAGATGCCTATTTTCTTATAATCATAATATACTCCAAGCGCTTCACCTATAAACCAGCTATTACCTATATCATCTACTTTTCCATTATACAATTCTACAATTTCTTCCTTATTAGTTGAATACATAAAATCTGTAGACCATGTGAAATCTTTATTTTGTATATTTACCGTAGACAAACTAACCTCAATACCTTTATTTCTTGTTTTACCAACATTAGTAAGTACACTCGTATAGCCAGAGACAGCAGGTAACTGACGGTCAAGCAGCAAATCATGTGTATTTTGCAGATAAGCATCAACTGTTCCACTCAAACGTCCACGGAAAAAACTGAAATCAACCCCTACATTCCATTGCCCGGTAGTTTCCCAAGTCAATGTTTTATCCGGTAAACTAGAGGAAGTGTAACCAATAACCATATTTTCTCCATAATTATAGTACTTCTTTGATAACAATCCTTTTGTTTGATAAGGATTAATAGAAGTATTGGCAGTTACACCATATCCAAAACGCAATTTCAAATTATCAAGTTTATCAAAATTCTTAAGAAAGTTTTCCTCATTTACTCTCCATGCTAACGAAAAAGCAGGGAAAGAAACCCATTTGTGTCCATCAGCTAGACGCGAAGAGCCATCATAACGCATTGAGAATGTAGCATAATACCTGCTTTTATAGTTATAATTCAAGCGTCCCATGAAAGAAGCAAGGCTCCATACTTGGTTATTACTATCATACCCTGTTATATCCAATGCTGATGCAATATCATTAAAAAGCAGATCATCCGAAGGTAAATCCTGAACAGTAGCACTTAAACTTTCGGTTCTATTACGCTGAATAGATTGCAATAAAGTAACTCCGATAGAGTGTTTTCCAAACTGCTTATCGTAAAATAACAGATTTTCAAAGGTATAAGCATAAGTTTGTTGAGTAGCATTTTTTGCCTGATTAGGATTGCCCTGTCTTGCATTTGAAGATAAGAAGGAATAATCCTGACGAGAATGAAAATCAATTCCAATATTTGCACGATACTTAAGTCCATCTAATGGAAGCTTGATTTCCCCATAATAGCTACCTAAGAAACGGTTAATTTTCAAAGGATTAACCACCGCGTTAGGTTCTAAGTATTGAAGAGGATTCCACCATTGAGAATCACCTCCTGAAGTCATCAATGTAGGAACTCCATCATCATCATACAATCGTCCAAGTGGATTCACACGCCAACAATCCTGGAAGTTAGAACCTCTATTCTGTAATGAATGACTGAAGTGCGACTGTCCGCCTATCTTCAACCAATTAGTTACTTCTGCATCAACACTCAACTTTACTGTATAGCGTGAGTAATCTTGATTCTTATAAATACCTTCATTCTTGAAGTATGTAGTATTAAAAGCAAACTGCATTTTATCACCTCCTCCTCTAATGCCAAGTTGGTGATCAGTCACTATACCTGTACGTTCTACTTCGTTCCACCACAAAGCACCGGAACGTACTTTGCTGGAATCATAATTACCGTTTTCATCATAAGCCATTGCAATAGATTGCCAAGTATAATCATCACCAGTAAACGAGGGTAATGTTTTATCCAGTTCCATATTAGGCAGTGCTGAATCGTATTGTCCAGCTGCTCTATAAGCTTCACGCACATACTCCGCATATTCTGCCCCATCCATTAATTCCAACTTGTTTTGAATGGTCTGAATACCATAATAGCCATTATAGTCAACCTGCACTTTCCCTTTCTTACCTTTCTTCGTTGAGATTATGATAACTCCATTAGCACCTCTGGATCCATAAATAGCAGTAGCTGAGGCATCCTTAAGCACCTCTATCGATTCTATATCACCAGGCGCAAACAAATTAGGAGCTGTTGAAATAGGAATACCATCCACAACATACAACGGATCATTGCCTGCTTTGATAGAACGTGTACCACGAATAAGAATAGACGGAGTAGCTCCCGGAGTCCAACTTGTGTTCTGTATCAATACACCCGGAACTTTACCCTGAATAGCCTCCGCTGCAGATAATGCCGGACTCTGCAAGAGTTTTTCAGAATCAACAGAAGTAACAGAGCCTGTCAAATCACGTTTTTTTACAGTTCCATAGCCTACAACTACAACTTCATCCAATTCTGAGGCAGCCTCAGTTAAAACAACATTCATCACCGTTTGCGTACCAATCTTTTTCTCAAGAACATTGTAACCAATATAGCTAAACTTTAAAGTCGAATTTGATAAAACATTTATTTCAAACTTTCCATCTACATCTGTTATTGTACCATTAGAAGTACCAACTTCCACTACACTGACTCCTATTAACGGTTCATTCTTCTCATCAGTGACTAATCCTTTAATATTTTTCTTTCCCTGACCATAAACAGTAAACAGAGATAAACACAACAATAGTAGGATTACAGAAAACCTTTTTCCTCCTATTTTTCGTTCACTTTTGTTTGTTAGCATAAAAATGTTTTTCATATTAATATATTTTAAATTGGTTCTATTTTTAAAAGGCATTTATTAAAAAGATAAATACCATTAAAGTATCAGTATACATAATTCACCAAAACTCAAATTATCAAAAAGTATTCTAATGATATTTTTTTAGCAATACCTCCAAAAATTAAAGAGTGTTTTTCCATATTCATCGTTATTTTTAGAAATTAATAATATAGTATCTTTTCTCAATACCCATAAAAAAAACTAATACACTATTGAAAACGTTTAATGTTGTTTCTACATGCAAAATTAGCGCATAAGCGATACGCATATATACAAGATCTCGCCAATATCATGCTTATATCCGCAATGCGCAAAGAGAATACATTTATGGCGAAATCGAATACAACTGCCTTTTAACGGGAGTTATCCCCTCAATCATAAAACTTAAGTTTTAACTAAATCTCATCTTATTAAAATAAACAGATAGCTAAAAAGTAAATTTGAGAAAAGCGTAGCGATTCAACT
>ERZ1504776.253-NODE-253-length-22281-cov-6.346666_pt1 | contig 22281 bp, 19 predicted proteins | sample MGYA00572317_ERZ1504776 | MGnify/ENA primary metagenome ERZ1504776 (study PRJEB39906, sample SAMEA3182089) | gut metagenome | biome: human; feature: gut; material: Stool; isolation source: human stools | place: Canada | collected 2013-02-04 ... | reverse complement strand
ACACTTTGGTCTATCTTCAATTCATTTACAAATGAGCACTTGAACGTGAAGTGTACGTTCTCTTGTTCTTTTACCAATGCCACAAGAGTGGCACATTCTTCTACTATTCCGGAAAACATAATTCAGTTTACGATTTAATGATTTATAATTCCTTATTTGGAGAACACAAAGATAATGCAAATTGATCGCAGAATTTTCATGCTTGCATGAAAAAGTTCTGCCGAGATGCAGCTTATCTTCTCCAAAGATACGAAATAAGGGGAATATAAGTACAAAAAAAATGGAGCTTTTCTAAACCCGTCTGATTACCAAACAAATACGTAAATTGTTCTTTATACTTGTACTTCAATTAGCCCGTAAGAACATCACAAAGATAATTCATTTATAGGAAAAATCAAGTAGTAAATTACATGATTACTTCCCTTCTTAATAAAAAATCCAACTACCACTTCTGATAGCTGGATTCTCTGTTCTGGCTATGTTATTCACTTAAACCATATTCTTGCATTTTTCTTTATTTCTACCTTTGCGAACTTTCCCAGTTCCGCTACAAGTGCTTTCACTTCGTCTGCTGTTGGCTCTGGTATTTCTATCTTTCTATTGGTATTTCTTCCTAGATTGACCTGCTTGGGCTTACATCGCCTTATATACTCTACCATTTCATTCAAATCAAACTGTATCAACGGCTCTAAAGTAACATAGGTTTCTATGCCCGAATCTGCAATCTTTTCCATTGCCCGTACCCTTTCCTCTATCTCTGGCGAGTTGCACATCACATCTGGATAAGACCTATTGGTTTCTATAGTTGTACAAGCTACTGAACGATGGAATACTGGATGGGTTATGAACTCTAATATTCTGGAAGGATTTTTGCTTTGAAACAGATATTTGTTGGCAGCCTTATTACAACAGTCCAAAACTATTCTAATCCAGCCGCTAGGTATATCTTCTGCCCACATATCAATACTGCTTCCTACAAAAATAAAGTTCGAGCATTCAAGATAGCTGGTTAATTCAGCCGCATCCAATCTTGGAGCATTTAGACGTGAACACATTTTTTTCATATAACAATAGGTGCAACCATGAAGACATTTACCCTTAATAGGGTTCCATGTGTGTGTCACGAACTCATACATATTGCCTTTACTCTCTTTAATCATAATATATATCATTTACAGGTTATTACTTTTGTTGGGAAAGCCAGCAGGCACTACCCACTGGCTTTTTCTCAAAGGGTTATCCTTCAAAATTACCCCATAATTCAGTCAATTTCTGATTGATAATATTTTCCTTTGTATCTCCGCCTGTTTTACCCTTAGCTTTTTTGATATAGTCTGCATCCTCTTTGCTGATACTTCTGAGGAAACGTTCCATCTTGTCAGTGAAATCAGCTTTTCCATCATCGCCAGTAGTGTCATACTTGGATATTATCCAGTCAATTAAATATCTACTTTTTATGTTTTTCTCCGTGAAATGTTCTTTTGCCGCTTCTATTAATCTTTGCCCTCTTTCCAAACCTATGGTATTCTCTAACTGTGGGAGAATAATATTGTCCATAGCACAATCCATAACCTTTTTATCAATCTTTGCAGTAAAGGTCAACCACTTCGATGCTACGGACAAATTGTATTCTTCATTTACTAAATCATTTATAGCATCCAACAAAGGCAGGTCCTTTTGCAGATTACTCATTTTTGCTCCTTTTGCATAATCCACGCCCTTCCACGGATTGGTAGAGATATTGATTTCTGATAACATCTTAGCTATTGCCAATTCAGTATTCAAAGTGTACATTAAATAGAACTCACCCGTGTATTTCGGTTCGTCCAATTTTTCATTCTCTTTTAAAAGCCTGCAATGTGCTTCATAGCGGTGGTTAGCGTCAACTAACACCAAATAATTCACAGCTTCTTCTTTTCCTACAACATTGCCTGTAGTAAAATCAACGACTTCCAGCCCTTGATTTATAGCATCAGTAGCGTCTACCACTACGGCAGGCATTAACTGTCTGAACTGTCCCAGTGACTTCATCTTAGCCTTCACAATCTTTTCATTCAAATCACGATTACCGCTTAAACGTGCAATCTTCTTACCTTCACTTACCAACGAATTTAATGTAACAATTTCAAATTTTTTCATATTCTTTTGCCGCTGCCCTGCGGGCTTGTGTGGGTATCTGGCACACCGATTATTTTGATGCTGCAAAGATTACCCTTTAGTTGGAGAAGTAAAAGAAACAAAAAAACACACAAATACTGTTCCCCCACAAAAACATCTATCAATGTTTTCCATGTTGTAAAACCAGAAAGCCAGACAAGAAAAAATCCTGTTTATCTGTTTATGGACTAAAATCCGATAAAAACAGACAAACAGGATTATCCCTAACGTGGGAGAGTTCCTTTTAAAGATAGAATGAGTTCAGCTTCTTTATCTCTGTATTCTTATATCTCTTTAAGATAGCCTTTAGATATTCATCGCTTTCCCTCACACTTTCATTGCTTATGATGCCAGTAAGGTATAATAGATGTGCAATAACCATTTTCTCCTTATCTGAAAGGTTTGCCCCCTTCTTTCTTTTCTCCTTCACCTGCTCTTGGTGGTTAAAAGCGGAAATTATCATCTTGGAGAAATAGTAAGCCAATACGGAAACGGAATCTGAACTCTTACGAGTTATATCTACGAAATGCCCGTTAGGCAAATTAGTCAAGTCATTATTTTCTAATCCGTCATCGCAGAATTTAGCTATGCAGGCTATGGCATTATTGTTATCAATCACGATGTTTTTTCTGCCCACTTTCAAGGTTATACTTATTGGTTCATTGAAAATAGCTCCAAGCATACCACTGCCTGCATAATTGCTATAGATTGCGTCTACAAGGTCTCTTATGTACTCAACAGGAAATTTGTTTATTTCAATCCCTTTCATGCAAATTCCCCAACTATAGTCATAGCAAAAGAGCAACAGATACCAGAACTTCTCACTATCCAATTCCAATGCTTTCAGATAGCCTTGCAGTTCTTTATCCTGCATGTATTCCTCTACTGTGAATTTATGTCGCAACTTACGTGCGTTATACCTTCCTTTAAAAATATCTGGAGCTTGCGAAACTACCATGTAAGATTCACCTGTATTCTCGTTATAATCAAAGTCTGGTGCATATTCTTGAGCTACAGGATATACATATTCAAGTAGTTTATATTCCTCTACATTATATTGGAAAGAAAACTTTTCTATTGGTTGCATCATTGCTTTTTTATTTGCAATGATAATAAAAAAACAGCAAATGAATTGCTTCAAATGCTGTTTTCTTAATTAGATGATGTAATACTTACTTCTTCTTCCAAGTAGTTTCGTAACCATAGTCACGGTCTATAGTTTTCATTGTACTACCATCAATAGTAACATCATAACTATCAATCTCATCTTCACCTGCATGTTCCCCATAGTTAATAACCAATATAGAAGTTTTGCTATCATAAGTGTAGGTGAATGAATACGGATCATCCCAATTACCTTGATAGTACTCTTGCTCTGTTCCTGTTCCGTCAGCTTTAAAAATCCAAATATTATAATTGGGGCTATCAACTTCCTGCCATGTACCAATTAAAGGGTTAGTGGTAGTTTCGTCTTCATCATCATCACTACATGCAGTAAAGTTAACACTCATAATTACGGCAATAATAGCCATTCCAATAAATCTTAATGTTTTCATTTTTTAATAGTTTACTCATGAATAATATAATTTTAATAAATAATTTTGAATAATATTCTTTGGTTATTCGTTTTTAAAGATTAATCGTAATAGTTTCCACTGTGTTCGCAACAATAGTTAATCCTTCTTCTAATGTGGCATTTTCCCCTTTAATACAAAGTGGTGGAATTGTATTCAAAGGAATAAAGAATATGGTACACCAAAACCAAGTCCAAGCATTTCCCTTTTTACTAACGCCACGCTTCTCAATGTTAGGTGCTATCAATGGAATACTTCTTCCATCAGTAAGTAATACTTCTTTCATTTTAATAGTAAGTTTACCACTTTTGCCCCAACATTTCCTTTTTGTAGCTTTAATAATTTCTGCTGATGCTAATGTTCCCATAGGAATTACAACCTTGTCATTAATATAAATATCTTGGGCTACTTTAAAATTGATAATACTTCCCCTTTTAGTGTTTTTGGAACTGATAGGATAATCCAATACTAGTGGAATTGTAGTGTTGGCAGGAATAGTAACTTTTACTTCTTCTACACTATGAGTGGTTTCTGCTTTGATAGTAGCAGAATAATTAGCTAAACAGATGATAGCTATTAATTGTAATGTGATTCTTCTTAACATAATTGTGATTTTATTGCTTTATTATTCATTTATATTCCAAATAAAAGGATAAACTACAGAATTGATAGGAATATTAACAGATAATTCATCTCCCTTCTCATATCGAATATTTACATATCCAGTAATAGTTTCTCCTGGATTGATAGTGGTAATTTTCAAGTATCCTTCATCTTTCATTTGTCGTTCTTGCAACATTTGATTGTTATAATCTGCGATTCTATCGCTTGCAATAAGTTCAGCTTGATAAGCTGCTGCTCCATTATAGCTAACTGTCGTTGACGATGTACTTGAATTTCCAGCATATCCACTTACTCCTATCGCGGCACCCACAGCAGCACCATTAGTTCCAACAGCAGCACCTACAGCACCTGAAACAGAAGTTCCAGAATAGTTTGAATTTGTTTGAGTAGAGGATGCAGAATATCCTGCTTTAGAAGCAGCCATAGATTCGTTAAGTGCATTAAAAAAACTGCCCCAATTTTGACGACGACTTACTTTCGCCATATATTCATCTGCCCTTAAAATATTTAAACTTTCTATTTTGTCTTTTCTTTTCTTATAGGCAGTGATTAATGTTGGATTAAATGTAATGGGCTGTACTGAATTATTTGTCAATACAACATAGAGTGTAAAGTATTTGCCATAGTCTTTATTTATAGAAGCATTTACCATAAGACATAAACCATTTTTCATATAATAATCCCAAGTTTCTCCTTTTTGATGGTAAATTTGTTTTTCACTTATAGATGGCATTTCTAAGTACAAAGTATTATCTGAGATTTTATATTTTGTAACTAACCCATCTTGCGTAGAATATGTATAATAAGGCTTTACATACTCTCCATTTTTATATTCGACTTGTGAACAAGCATCCCCTTTTTCTGTAAATTGATAAAATATTCCGTCATATTTCCCATTTACAAGGTTTCCCTTAGTATGAATTAAGCCATTTTCAAAATAGCTTATTGCAAGTCCATTTCGCTCTCCATTGACAAATTCCACCTCTTCTTTTTTATTTCCATTCTCATAATAATAAATACTCATTCCGTTTCCATCTACGATATTCCAATCGAGTTGTGTTTTTCCGTTTCTGTAGAAAAATTTACAAACGCCAAACTTTGAATTTCCATCGTTATATTTATCTATAGAGATAAATTCCCCTTCTGCTTGCAGCTCTCCAGTATTAAAATATGTTCGAAATCTATTTTTATAATTACTGTCTTGAGCGTAAGAAGCATATCGAATATAGCTTGCAAATTGTTTGGATTCTACACCTTTCCAATTATTATCATAATAAAGAGTATCAATCCTTTGTGAAAAAGAACTAATACAATGAATTGACAAAAATAACAATAAAAATAATTTATACTTATTCATCTTTAGTATATATTTTGCTCCCATGTTCCCCAATAGATAGCGTTAATAAATAAATTTGTATAAGTGTGAGGAACACAGCGATAGCTGCACACTCGTTAATTGAATTGCTACATTAGAGAATAGAATATCTGTTTCTTGACTTGTATGTATTATAGTCAGTGTTCCCTACTGACTGTTATACAAAAAAGAAGCGTGGGAACTGTTAATTTCTTATCTGTCTTAGAGGTATCGCCAAACACCCACGGAACAAATAAACAACAGTCCCACGCCAATATGAATATACTTATCCTATGAAGATGTATAAACACAAGGCGTGAGCGTTCTGTTGTATTACATTTGTTCCGTTTTGAAAATTGGCGATTTTCTAAGACAAAGTAATATCATTAAACGCTCTTCGTTAACTAATAAGTCCTTTCAGTGCTAACTCATTAGACCTCTGAAATTGGGGCAAAGTTACAAAAAGTGTTTGTATTAGCAATCATTTATTTTACAAATTGATTTTTTATTCTCTGAACTGTAGAAATACCAATATCCTGTAGCTTGGCTATGTTTCTGATTGAATAGCCTTTCTTTAGTAAAGCTATGGTATCTCTGTATTCTTCCAATTTCTTTTCTTCTGTCTTCACGCTGCCTTTCTTTCTTCCCAGCTTTCCACCTTTGGCGATATAGTTAGCCCTTCCACTATTTAAGCGGTATTGTATGTTTGACCGTTCTATGTTTCCCATTTCTGCCAACATAGTAGTCAATACTGAAACAATGGGATTGACCTTGCCATCAGCTTGTAATGTGTAAAGTCCCAAGTTCTGTATATAAACAGATACCTTTGCCTCATGCAGCACTTCTAAAGAGCGAAGAACCTGTAATGTACTTCTTCCAAGTCTCGAAAGCTCTGATAATAACAGATAGTTGACTGAATGAGTAGTGCAATAATTCAAGCAATCTGTAAGAACTTGCCTTTCCTCATTCTTCTTTGCACCACTTATATGTTCCTGGAATACGTTCACGATTTCTATATTCTGAGAAACGGCATACTTCCTTAAATCCTCTATTTGCCTTGTTGTGTCCTGTCTGTCATTTGACGAACTGACACGGGCATATATCACTGCTTTTGTTTTCATATTATTCAAAGATTAAATTGATAACAGAAAGAAGCGTGTTCAAACCACCTGTACAGACTTATTTGAACACATTCATTTTTTGATTTCATTCTCATACCGTTCATATCTCCTTTTCACTGGTCTACTGTTATTCATCCACTTTACAGGTGGCTTTTCTGCTTCTTGCTTTATAAAGCTTGGAATACATAGGATTATCAAAATAAGCGGTAGGCAACCAGTGAACAATGCGATTATCAGCCAAAATAGCCAAATGAATAGTTTCTTATAAAACATGATTTTCAATTTTAAGTAGTTAATAAAAAGGGGAATACCCGTATTTCAGAATATTCCCCGTTTCAATCAATCAATAAACCATCTATATTTATCGTCTCCATGCAGAGCGGCATTTATACCTATTGCCATCTCAGTAGCATTATAAGCTCTATCCAAGAAACTGTCTATATAGCTGTTTTTATTTGCACCTGTCAGTAAATTGTAGAATTTCCACATTGATAAGTCACTTCCCAAGCTGCCAAAGTTCTCATCTTGAATATAAGACTTTGCCACATTATTAATCTGACTGTCAGTTAGTAACATTCTTGGTATGGCTTTCTGTTGGCTCTGTGGTAATGATTGATAAAGTCTCATTCTTCCAAGTAATTGGCAAAATTGATGTTCCGTTAAGTAAGTATTGCCTAAAGTCTGCATCAAATGTATGTGTTTGGCTGGATCATAACGATTGAACATTTCCAAAACGGCACGATATAACTCATTTGTATTAGTGACTTCCAAACATGAAAGATACCCGTCAGTTGATACACACAAGTTCGTACACACCTTACAGGTAAAGCCTATGAATACTTTAAATCGTTCTGCTGTCTTCTTACTGTATAAGTTCGTATGGTTATACGCACGAACTCCACCAATAGTAAGAGTCAACCTGTTACCGTTTACTGTCTCATAGATAGTAGGTATTTCAATCACAAAAGCACACCTTTCGTAATAGATAGTCTTATCACTTTCCAGTAATTGATTGGCAGGCTTATGAATTGCTTCGGGTATTCTGCCTTTAATAACATGAGACACACGAATATCAGGTAATTCTATTTGTTCACCTTGAAAGAATGTCCTTGCAGCGTCTTGCACAGTTTCAATGAAAGCCACATGTGATAAGGTAGCCTCATTATCCTTTGCGAATACAGGGATAATGCAGTCACTCTTTAGATGATCTAAAGTGGCTTCCATAGTATTGGCTTCAATGAATAACGGTCTCTTTTCCTTTGTGGGTTGTTCTTCCATTACTAAAGTAGCGTCTTCTGCATACTCACCTAAATTTAAACTTCTTCTGCTCTGTGGCAAATTGCCAATAACTAAATTTCTCATAATGAATTAATTTTAAATGGTTTATAAATTGATAGGATGAAGCAATGAATATTTTCATTTATCTTCAACTATCCTCGGGGGGTGTTAGAGGTTACTGTGAATTCGTGCTTATAACTAACTCTAAACGCTCTTTCTTGTAACTTTTCAGTTCATAAACCTATGAGAAATAGCTCTATATATATTTCAGCTTTAGCAATGATGGGGAGGGGTATCTTTATATAAGTACCCGTACTTTATCGTGCGCGTTTCTCTGTATTTTAGTTGATATGGTATAAGCACAGATATTGTGTAATTTGGGATTCTGTATAAATACTATTTTTAAAGATTATCCATCGTTCAGTTTTTCACCTTATTGGAAGTATGTACCTTTGTATATCCCTATGAAACGGATAATGCTTTTTATTCTCTACTCATACTCCCTTATTTATAAGTAGATCTAAAGAGCAATTTCTTATTTATTCGTTTCATTTCCAGATTAAAAATAGCCATTAGCATAAAACAGGAAAGTGCTATAAACAAGTATTTGTTGGCAGTTTTATTTTTATGCGAAAAAAGCCGTAAGTGGGCACTTTTAGACGTGTGCTCTCTTGCGGCTATTTTTTTTGTCTATCTGATTAGTAGGATGTCTTACCTATTAAAGTCTCTACAGTCGTCTCATTTTATCTTATTGGGCATCTCTTACTACCGTATTTCCAAAATGAAGGTTTGCCATAAGTAACTCTTAATCTTTAAAAATGAAAATGATTAACCTGTCACCCAAAGATATGAGTTTTATTAGTATCTAAAGCGTATAATCTTTAGTGATAGGGGAAAATGTGTGTTATATTATATAATTAATAAAGATAAGATTTTCCCCACTACCAAGCCTTTATAAAGTTAATAGGTACTTATTGTTCATTATATTCCAATAGTCATATCTAACACTGTAAATTCATTAACCTATCGAAACATATCCTCTTGCTATATCTTCATCCGTTAGAATCTCTGGATATACGTTTTTCAATATAGCTATTTCTGTTTCATTCGTAATAAGGAACATGTCTTTATTGAGTAAATGAATACCTTTCTTATTTCTCTTTATATATCCTAGTTCTTCTGCTTTATTGATATGTCTTGAAACGGTGGATTTAGCTAATCCTAATTCTTGTGCTAATTGGTTTTGAGAATACATACATGTATTTGTACCGTTCAAACATTTACATTTCAATAAGACAAGGAATCCTTTCAATTCTCTAGAAATAGGTTCATCATATAGTGTATTCTTTATTAATACGTAGTGTTCTGTATTCAGTTCATATTCGTATCTGGAAAATGTACCATACTGTCCCTTAATAAGGTTATTCTGTTTCTTTATTAATCCCTCATTTTCAAATTTGCGTAACCATCGACTAATCTGTTCTTCTTTCTTTATGCCATAAAAGCTCGTTAAATTCTCTATTTTTGTATGAGATACCAATGTGTAACAATCTGAACATAAAGCCAAACAATAGAATAAATAAGCTTCAAGTAAATCTAGTTTCCCTGCAATCTGTTCAGTTATTTTGCGATACGATAATTTTGCTTCCGTCATTAGCAACTGGATGTCTATAGTTAGTAAAATAAATATCTCCTTTTCTTACTAATCTCCTGTAATTGTGGTTGCCAAAGAATATTTTAGCTTCTTTCTGTGTTTTAAAGTTCAATCCCGTTGATAGATGAATAATCATCAAAAAATGATTTTATATTATGAAATGATAAATCTGCTATGCTTGTCCCTTACTGAGTTTTGCGCTAGCAAAATGAAGGAGGTAGTGTATTTAGTCTTTATAGGTATTTATAAGTAGCCTCCCTGTATGGAACACCCTTACCCTCCCTATATGGAACACCTTCCAAATCTGACTTTATGAATGGATAATCTTCATTTTTCTAGTAATCACTTAATAGCTTTAAGATAAAATAACTACATAGTATTTTTTGTTATTTACTTTGGCTCTTCTGTAAGTAATCATCTGGAATCCATTCTTTTATATTATCTTTTATGTGGACTGTCGTAAATTTCAGTAGTTCATCAATAAGGCTTAACACTTTATTTTTGGGTGGCTCTGGTAACTGAACCATCTTATTGGTATTCTTACCTATATTAACTTGTTCTGGTTTACACCGTTTTATGAGGTTAACCATTTCATCCAAATCGAAATCCATAATTGGCTCAATCGTTACATAAGTATCTATACCTAAATCTGCTATCTTTTCCATCGCCATTACTCTATCTTCTATTTTTGGAGAACATTGCATCACATCTTGATAAAATCTATTTGTTTCAATCGTAGTACAAGCTGTTGAATGATGGAACACTGGATGCTTAATAAATTCTAATATTCTCTTTGGATTTTTAGATTGAAACAGATACCTGTTACTAAAGAATAGTGTATTGCATGCAGCATTGCAATAATCTAATGTTTTGACTATCCAATCATCTGGAATATTGTTGGCAAACAGGTCTATAGTGCTCCCTACAAATATAAAGTTGTTGCTTCCTAAATCTGTTTTAAACTCGCTATAATCTAATCTTGGTTCGTCAACTGGTTCATTGTGATTTGCCCCCTTTTTCATATAGCAATATCTACAGTTGTGGAAACATTCACCTTTTACCGTATTCCATGTGTGTGTTACAAACTTATACATTTCTCCTTTAGCTTTATTTAAGCCCATAATCATTATTGTTTATATTCATAGTTAAAAATCTACATGCTTTGAAAATCTTGTGTTTGTGGTGTATAATACATAGTGTACACCTTCTTCTTTATCTGTTTTCTTGTTTTAATATAACCTCTCAGACTAGCCCACATACCAATGCTGACCTTATTGTCTGAAATGCCCTGTAATAATGCTTTTTCTCTGATTTCTTCATACGTAAGTAGCTGCATGATGAATTTGAGGGTTAAAGAGTTGATATATGACGAATCTTTGGTGTGTGCGTATCTAATAGTATTCTTGTAAATTACTGATACAAAGATACTAAACTTTAGGTAGCCCACCAAATGATAGTACCACAAACTGAAAAAATCGACTAGAAGTGAAGTTAAAGTTATAATACTGCCTTTCTCGTATTATGAACTATGGAAAGGTAAATGATTCCCATCACAAGCTTAGTTCATACAGAAAATCATTCAGACTCATCTATTTCTTCAAACTTAATTTTTTTCTTCTTCGTATCCTTTCTAAAAATAAAATTTCTACCAGTAGCACTATCACCCAAAGATACTTCTAAACCAGTCCTCTCTATAGCTTTAGCAATCGAATGAGCGTCTATATCATCTTCTGCCAAACTTATTAAAATACTACTCGCATCTTCCATTTTTTGTTCCGCTTTTTGTTTCTTTATATCCTCATTATAAGTCTGCTTTACTGTGTCAATGATAGCTACAAAGTTATTAACATCTTGAACTGTCACTTTCTGCTCAGTTGATTCCTTCTTAGTTTCAGATAGTACTTTTCCACTTTCTTTTTTAAGAATAACATTTGCAGCATCATCAGACGTTATCTTAACATATTTCTGAAAGGACTCAATATCATTATGCCCTGTAATCCTCATTATAATACTAGCATCATATCCACGTTGTAGCATATTACTAACAAATGAGCGTCTTGCCGTGTGAGTACCAATAAGTTCATAAGCTGGCACTTGCTTCGTGGTTACTTCTCCTCCTCTATCTTCTGTAACATTATGTAATCTTGTTATACCTGCCTTCTCTCCAATCTTCTTTAAATAATTTAAAGCCGTTTGGTTGGAATAAAGAGGAAAACCTGTCTTATATTTATCAAGAATCTCTATAGCAACAGGCAGAAGAGGAATTGACACTCTATGAGTTTTTTTCTCTTGCACAATTTCTATCACCTTTCCTGTCCCATTAGGAGCGTCTTTTATAATACCATCATTAATTGACTGAGTATCAGCAAATCGTTGTCCTATCCAACATTGAAGTACAAATAAATCCCTTACCTTTTCTTCTACACCAGTTAATTGCAGAGCATAGATTTTATCTATTTCATCTTCTGATAAATAGATTTCGTTATCATTACCTTGCCTACTTTGAGGCTTCTTATACTTATCGAGCTTGGCTTCATGAATATCAATCATACCTTGCTGCTCTGCTCTTCCAAGAATACAGATTATTTTCTCTACTTTATTACCAACTGTCGTAGTTTTAGTTGTTTTACCTTTACCTACCTTCTTATTAAAGAGATACTGTTCATAATCTTTTATTAATGGCAGATTTATATCAATGAAGCTAATAGGGGATTTACCTGTGTCATTTATAAACTCCTCAAAAGATTTAATCTGCTTCACATAATCACTTCTTGTACTGTCTTTTATAGTCTTATCTAGAGCCAGTGTATTACGTAACCAGTGTATTGCATTTACAGCTTGCTTTTTTTTCTCCATAATAGTATCTTTATATATGAACCTCTTTAGAATTTCAATACTATCCTCAATTTCGCTAGGATTATCACAAAGATAATGTTTATACTGTAAAAATCTATTCTTAATCTCTATAATTTTCTGGTTTACAATAGTATTATTAAGATTATCAAGTTCACTTATCCTACAACTAATATAAGCTTCTTGTTTCTTTTCATTCCAATGGTCAGGATATATCTTAACACCTGTAGCCAGTTTTACCTGTTTTCCACTTATTCGGCACACCAAATAAATGTTCGTAGGCTTATTAGCTTTCGGTTCTCTCAGATTAAACCTAGCCTGTAGCTCATTGAAAAAAAACTGCCCTGCCATAACCTTGTTATTCAAATCCGTTCTTCAAATCCGTTCTTTAAATCCGTTCTTTAAACTCGTTCTTCAAATCCGTTCTTTCAAGGTTAAAAGCACATTGCGTAAAAGATAGTATCGCATCCCAGAGTACTGGACAAGTAGGTTAACCAGCATGAATATAGAGCAAAAAAAATGGAGCTTTTCACAAAGCCCCATTTTTCAGTTTTCAATAGGTATTAGTTTTTTTTTAAGGTAAAAAGATTGTTTTCAGGATAACGCTGCAAATATAGCGGCTTTTCAGGTTACTTACCAAATTAAAAAACATGTCTTATAACATCTTTTTGAAATTTCTTTGGTTTTATTACCACTTCTATAGCCTTTCCACATCCGCAATCGTTTTCAATGGACAAATATATAGCATTTTTCTAACAAACGCTAAATTTTACCTAAAAAAGAACTCATTTCTTGCTTAAAGGATAATGTTCGTCCGTTTTTCCGCTATGTTTTAACACTTTCGCATCGATAAAGAAGACTATTTCTTCGGCAATATTGGTAATATGATCGCCGGAACGCTCCAACTTACGGAAGACACTTACCAGGTTCAGGCAAGGAAGAACACTGTCCGGATGTTTAGCAATATAACCTGCCAGAATCGTAGTAGCTTCAGCATTAATTTCATCCAACAAATTGTCTTTAGCAAAGACTGAAGTTGCCAGATCCTGACTCTCTTCCTGAAGAGCCTTTTTGGCAAGTTCCAGCATGGCAAGTACTTGCGCCTGCATTTCTTCCAGACGTAATTGCTTCAAAAGGTCCGGATCGAGGACAGGCTCTTTACAGTTCAGCACGAAACGAGCTATACCTTCGGCAAAGTCCCCCAACCGTTCCAGGTTTGTATTGATCTTCAGCATGGCAAGCACAAAACGCAGATCAATGGCTACGGGATTGTACAGGGCAATAATATCTTCTACGTCACTGTCTATTTTCAATTCCAAGGCATTCACGCGACGTTCGCGCACCAACACTTGCTGCGCCAGTTCGCGGTCGAAGGTCAGGACTGCCTCCCCTGCCCGGTCGAGCTGGTTATATACTAAGGTCCACATTTCGTCTATTTCCTTTTTAAGTAAGACGAGTTCCGATTCGATAAACTTTACCATAAATTTCTATTTTAAGATTACTTGTATGATTAATTAGAGGAAACCTGTCACTCTTTTGAGTCTTGCAGCGAGCCACCTTTAGTTTCTCTGTGTGAAACTCCCGGTTTCATGCCGTGAAACTCTTAGTTTCATCCTTTGAAACTGTTGGTTTCACGCCGAGAAACTCAGAGTTTCAAGCAATGAAACAAATGCCTATCCAAAACGGCCCGTAATATAGTTCTGAGTCTCCACCTTCTCGGGGTTCGTAAATATCTTCTTGGTATCGTCAAATTCCACCATTTGCCCCAAATAGAAGAATGCTGTTTTATCACTAACGCGCGCAGCCTGCTGCATATTGTGTGTAACGATAACAATTGTATACTGTTCTTTCAACTCGTGAATAAGCTCCTCTACTTTAGCCGTAGAAATAGGATCGAGCGCAGAAGCCGGCTCGTCCATCAGCAATACGGAGGGAGACACAGCCATGGCACGGGCTATGCAGAGGCGTTGCTGTTGTCCGCCGGAAAGTGCATAAGCGGAAACTTTCAGCTTATCCTTTACTTCTTCCCACAAGGCGGCACCCCTCAAGGACTCTTCCACACGCTGGCGGATAAAACTATTGTCCGTCACCCCGTTCACCCGAAGGCCATACGCCACATTCTCGAAAATACTTTTAGGAAAAGGATTAGGACGCTGGAACACCATACCTACTTTCTTACGGAGTTCATCCACCTGGACATCTTTTCCGTAGATATCCTTTCCGTCAATATGGATTTCACCTGTCAGGCGGGTATTGGGAATCAGATCATTCATACGGTTGAATAACCGCAGGAAAGTGGACTTGCCGCATCCCGAAGGACCGATAAAGGCTACCACCGAACGTTCTTCTATCGACATACTGATACCTTTCAGAGCATGAAAGTCACCATACCAGAAGTTTACATTATTTGCTTCTATTTTACCAATCATTTCATTTACTGTTTATTATTCCCGTTAGTTCATCTTTACTTTCTTCTCAAAATACTTCCGTAAGGCATTTGCCAGAAGATTTACAAAGAGAATGATTATTATTAAAACCAAAGCAGTGCCATAAGCTAGCGGAAGCTGAGCTTCCATATCCGTACCACTGGTAGAAATAACATATAGATGATAAGGCAATGCCATGCACTGATCGAGGATACTTGTGGGCAACTGAGGAAGAAAATAAGCGGCACAAGTAAACAGGATGGGTGCGGTCTCACCGGAAACACGTCCCAAAGCAAGAATAAGCCCTGTTATCACATTCGGCATGGCCATTGGCAGAATCACATGCCAGATGGTTTGCAATTTGGTAGCTCCCAAAGCCCGGCTTCCTTCACGCAGAGTATCGGGAATAGCTTTCAGCGCTTCTTCGGTAGTACGGATCACCAAAGGCACGCAGAGCAATCCCAATGTAAGAGAGCCGGCAAGGATACTATCGCCAAACCCCATATAGTTAACGAACAGGGCCATACCGAAAAGACCAAAGACAATGGAGGGTATCCCACTCAGATTATTCGTCATCATGCGGATAAAACGGACGATCCAGCCCTTCGGAGCGTATTCATTCATATAGATACCACTCATTACTCCCACCGGAAAGGCAAACAGGGCACTGCCTATCATCAGATAGAATGTGCCGACGATGGCAGGCCAAATACCACCTGCCGTCATGCCGTCCTTCGGCGCGGTAGTCAGAAACTCCCAACTGATAACTCCTATACCTTTATATATAATAAAACCGAGAATGGCAAAGAGTATCCCTACCACCGTCAGGCTCAGCAAACGGAATGTACCGAATGCAATGCGTTGCGAAAGATGTTTCCTATCTATCATACTCATTTTACTTTTCTCTGTAAAACACTATCTTTTCCGGGCCGATACAGCTTCCACCGTGAAGTTGATCAGCAAACTGATAAAGAACAATACTACTCCCAGAAGGAATAAAGCTTCATAATGAGCTCCTCCGGCAGGTGCCTCTCCCAGTTCCGCTGCAATCGTAGCGGGAATGGTGCGCAACGGCTCCAGAATGGTATGCGGTATAACAGCCGCATTGCCTGTCACCATCAATACCGCCATCGTTTCTCCGATGGCGCGTCCGATGCCCAGCACTACTCCGGAAGTGATGCCCGATACAGAATAGGGTATCACCACCTTATATATAGTTTGCCATTGCGAAGCTCCCAATGCCAGACTGGCTTCACGCATGGCACGGGGACAGTTGCGCATGGCATCTTCTGTCACAGTGATAATCGTGGGCAATGCCATTATTGCCAATACGATGCTTCCCGCCAGACCGCTTTCGCCAACCGGCAAGTCGAACACTTTCTGTATGAGCGGCACAATGACTATCAATCCGAAGAAGCCATATACCACTGACGGAATACCACTCAGTAACTCAATTATCGGCTTCAACAAATTGCGTACCTTAGGATTTGCCACTTCGGACATATAGATAGCTACCGAAAGACCGAACGGAAGAGCAATTAGAATGGCAAAAAGACTCACCCATAATGTACCCGTTATCAGTGGCAAAAAGCCAAATTGCGCGGCAGGTGTAGCCGTAGGAAACCATTCGGCACCGGCAAAGACGTCTTTCACTGAAATCGTATTATCGCGCAACAAGTGTACGGAGTCTTGCCGGACAATAAACTGTTGCGGCACAAAAGCAATGATGCCCGGTGTACGCTCCACCAACTCGGTAATTCTTGCTCCGGCGTGTTCATAAGAAGGGCCCAGTTCTTCTTCGGTATAATACTGGGTGATATCCTCCAAACGGAAAAGCCGGATAGGCATATCCTGCCCTCCGACCTCATTCCAGTTTGTTATTTCCTCGTCGAAAACATCTTTTATCTGAGCCGGTGTCAGCTCAGTAACCTTATTATCTTTATTCAATGCCAATACATATCCCTCTTCAATCACCCGGCTGTTGAACAATCCCAACGCCTCGGAAAAGAGAAACAGGATGATAAGCACAATGGTAATGCTTGTTACGAAACCACTGCAAGCCAATATACCTTCTACTATTTTTTCAAAAAGTTTCTTCATAAATACCTGTTGATATTCTGCATGCAAAGAAACGGGGCCGATGTTAAGAGAGTGTGACTAACATTTGAAAGAAATGTTTCAAACATATTACAAAAGCGTTACAACCCGCAAAAACACAAGCTTTGTAATAGCATCGTAATACACGATTGCTTTATTTGCAGAGAATAAACAAAAAGAGTAGTATGAAGGTTGTTATACTATCATTAGTTTACTACATAAAGTAATTATAAACAATACCTATTATGAAAAGAATAAGTATTATCCTACTCCTGACATTAGCTGCAAGCAGCACGCAAGCACAGCGTATTAAAGGCAGCGACACCGTACTCCCCGTAGCACAACAGACCGCTGAAAGGTTTATGGCGCTCAATCCCGATGCCCGGATTACCGTCACGGGTGGCGGTACCGGCGTGGGTATTTCCGCTTTATTGGACGGAACAACGGATATCGCCATGGCATCCCGCCCCATCAAGTTCAGCGAGAAAATGAAAGTAAAGTCCGCAGGCAAGGAAGTAGAAGAAGTAATCGTCGCCTACGATGCCCTCGCCGTCGTGGTACACCCTTCCAACCCCGTGAAACAACTGACACGCCAACAACTGGAAGATATCTTCCGGGGAAAAATAACAAACTGGAAGCAAGTGGGTGGAGATGATCGTAAAATCGTAGTATATTCCCGTGAAACATCTTCGGGCACCTATGAGTTTTTCAAGGAAAGCGTTCTCAAAAATAAAAATTATATGAGCAGTAGCCTTTCCATGCCCGCCACCGGAGCCATTATCCAATCCGTCAGTCAGACGAAGGGAGCGATAGGGTACGTAGGGCTGGCTTATCTCTCCCCTCGCGTCAAGTCACTTTCCGTATCTTATGACGGTAAACACTTTGCGCCGCCCACAATGGAAAGTGCCACAGACAAGAGTTACCCCATCGTACGACCTCTGTATTATTACTATAATACGGAAAACGCCGGACAAGTAAACCCACTCATCAGTTTCATCCTGTCACCTGCCGGTCAGGAAATCATTAAAAAGAGTGGATATATTCCCGTGAAATAAGGATAAACGAAAAAAATGTCTTACTTTTGTAGCTTGATTTTTAGAATATATACATACCATTATGGCAGATATTAAGAGCGAAGAAGTAGGCGAAAAAAAGAGCCTCAACTTCATTGAACAAATTGTTGAGAAAGATTTAAAAGAGGGTAAAAACGGTGGTAAAGTGCAAACGCGTTTCCCGCCCGAACCCAACGGATACCTCCACATCGGTCACGCCAAGGCTATTTGCCTTGATTTTGGTATTGCAGCCGACCACAATGGCATCTGCAATCTGCGTTTCGATGATACCAATCCTACCAAGGAAGATGTGGAATATGTAGAAGCCATCAAAGAAGATATTCAATGGCTGGGTTACCAATGGGGTAATGAATACTATGCGTCCGATTACTTCCAGCAATTGTGGGACTTTGCCATCCGCCTCATTGAAGAAGGTAAAGCATATATTGACGAGCAGACTTCCGAGCAAATCGCACAGCAGAAAGGTACTCCTACCCAACCGGGTGTGGAAAGTCCCTACCGCAACCGCCCGATAGAAGAAAGTCTTTCCTTGTTCAAGAAGATGAATACAGGTGAAATAGCAGAAGGTGCTATGGTGCTTCGTGCCAAAATTGACATGGCGAATCCGAACATGCACTTCCGCGATCCTATCATTTATCGTGTAGTGAACCATCCCCACCATCGCACGGGCACCACTTGGAAAGCTTATCCGATGTATGACTTCGCACATGGACAAAGCGACTACTTCGAAGGCGTAACCCATTCTCTCTGTACGTTGGAATTCGTTCCTCACCGTCCGCTCTACGATCTTTTTGTAGACTGGGTGAAAGAAGGACAGGATTTGAATGATAACCGCCCTCACCAGTATGAGTTCAATAAACTGAACCTCAGCTATACACTGATGAGCAAACGTAATCTGTTGACTCTGGTAAAAGAGAAACTGGTGAACGGATGGGATGATCCCCGTATGCCGACCATCTGTGGTTTCCGCCGTCGCGGATATTCTCCTGAGTCTATCCACAAGTTTATCGATAAAATCGGATATACCACTTATGATGCACTCAATGAATTTGCTTTGCTGGAAAGCGCCCTGCGCGAAGACCTTAATTCCCGCGCAATTCGTGTATCTGCCGTTGTGAATCCGGTGAAGCTGGTTATTACCAACTACCCCGAAGGACAAGTGGAAGAACTGGAAGCTATCAATAATCCGGAAAAACCGGAAGAAGGCAGTCACTTCATCGAATTCAGCCGTGAGCTGTGGATGGAACGTGAAGACTTCATGGAGGATGCTCCCAAAAAATATTTCCGTATGACTCCGGGACAGGAAGTGCGCCTGAAGAATGCTTATATCGTAAAGTGCACCGGTTGCAAGAAAAATGAAGCCGGAGAAATAGTCGAAGTATATTGCGAATACGACCCGAACACCAAGAGCGGTATGCCCGAAGCAAACCGTAAGGTGAAAGGTACCTTGCATTGGGTCAGCTGCGACCATTGTCTCGAAGCCGAAGTACGCCTCTACGACCGTCTGTGGAAAGTGGAGAACCCACGCGACGAGCTTGCCGCTATTCGCGAAGCTAAAAACTGCGATGCTCTGGAAGCGATGAAAGAAATCATCAACCCGGATTCATTGCATATACTGCCCCGTTGCTACATTGAGAAATATGCCGCAGGCATGAAACCGCTTACTTACTTGCAGTTCCAGCGCATCGGTTACTTCAATGTAGATCCGGACTCCACACCGGAAAAGATGGTATTCAACCGTACTGTAGGGTTGAAAGATACCTGGGGCAAGATTAACAAATAAAGTAAGGATTATAGGAGTAAACTATTAATGAGCAATAAAAACCTGCTGTCCGGCAGAGATAAAGAACTTCAGGAACTTGCCGAACAATATGAATTGGCAATGTCCGCGAAACAACCATTTTATCTGGACGCAGACGATTTGGCTGACCTTGCCGACTGGTATGGCACCAAAAAGAATTATGATAAGGCTTTAGAAATTGCAGAATATGGCCTAAAGCTACATCCCGACAGTACGGCATTAATGATAGAATATGCTTACCTACATCTGGATAGCGGAAAAAGAGCAAAGGCACGTGAAATCATCGAAAACCTTCCCGATACCTATTCGCCGGAAGCCAAGGTGGTACGTGCTCACTTGCTGCTGAGTGAAGGTAAGCTGGATGATGCCGAACAGTTACTCGATACGATTGAAGATAAAGAGGATCTGGCAAATGTAGTCGATGTATCTTATATGTACCTCGATATGGGCTATCCGGACAAGGCTCTGGCATGGCTCAACCCGGTAAAGGAAGAATATGCCGATGAAGAAGCTTACATTGCCGTAGTTGCAGACTGTTATTATGGGAAAGGCATGATAGAAGAAGCAATTCCTCTATATAACCAACTGATAGATCAGAATCCATATTCGGCTCCCTACTGGTTCGGACTGGCAAGATGCCATTTTGAAGATCTGAACTTCGACCAGGCAATTGATGCCTGCGACTATGCATTGATAGGTGATGACGAATTTGCAGACGCCTATGTAATGAAAGGGCATTGTTTTTACCAGTTGGGTAATGAGGATGCAGCTCTGGAATGTTATCAGAAAGCTGAGCAGATGCATGGGCTGGCTCCTGAGTTTGTCTATACCTATATCGGTTTATGCAAGGTATCCAAAGGCGAATGGGAAGAAGGATACGAAAATCTGGAAAAAGCAATCCAGGCTAACGAAGCGGAAGAAACTCCCGCACCTACTCTACCCAGCCTATATGCCAATGCAGGGCTTTGCCTTTCCAAAATGAAAAAGAAGCGCAAAGCGCACCAGTATTGTAAGAAAGCCCAAAAGCTGGAACCAAAAGATCCTGAAGCCTACCTGATTGAAGGCCGCATGTACGTCGAAGAAGGTGACTACGAAAAGGGAATAAAGCAATGGGCAAAGGCCTTGAATTGTGCTCCTAGCGCTGATACCTGGAATGAAATAGGTATGCACAGCATGGAAATCGGGTATCTGGATTATGCGAAAATAGCTTTTGAACGTGTTTGTGAGTTAGAACCGGAATTTGAAGGTATCAATGAAAAGTTGACCGTTCTCTACATGACGCTGCATGATAAGGAAAACTTCATAAAGTACAATCAGAAGTGTACCCGCCCCTTTGATCTAAAAGAACTGGAGAAAATGCAGGCCATGATGGAAAATGAAGACCGGGAAGATCTGGCTGTTTATATGCAAAATATCATAAAAGCATTGCAATAAAAAAAACAGAGAGTAAAGCTGATCGCTTTACTCTCTGTTTTTTTATATTGTAGAGGGTATCCTTATTTAGCGCTACGTGTAGAAAGCTTCTCCAAAAAATATACCAGGAAGAAACCAACAATCATCAATACCACAGCTTCAACAATATATTGATTAGGAAGGATATTCGCTTCAACCAGTGGCTTCACTACTCCATGACTGTCTGTGAACGTTTCAAGCGTTTCTTTCCATGGCCATACCTTATTAAGAGACCCCAGCATAAAGCCGGTCAATACCGCCAACGTAATATTACGAAAGTTCTTTAGTGCATATGAAAGAACTCGTGAAAAAGTAGTTATACCTATACAGGCGCCTGCCAAGAATACTAATAAAGTCACTATATCAAATGTCTTGACCGCTTCCATTATATAGAAGTATTTGCCTAACAGTACCAAAATAAAACTACCCGATATGCCCGGCAAGATCATTGCGCAAATAGCAATCGCACCGCAAAGGAAAATGAAAAACAGATTGGATGGCGTTTCAGCAGGAGTTGCCACCGTAATGTAATAAGCAACTGCCACTCCTATGATAAAAGCCGGAATTGTTTTCTTATTCCACTCCTTTATATCTTTCCCCACAAACCAGGTGGAAGCCAGCACCAGTCCGAAAAAGAAAGCCCAAACCATTACCGGATGATCCGTAAGCAACCATGTAATAACCTTAGCCAACGAAAATACACTGACAGCGATTCCAGCTACAATGGAAATTAAAAAATTACCATTAATAGCTTTCCAGAACGCTCCCCATTTTCCTGTAAAAAACAACTTTAAACTTTTTCCGTTGATGCTTTTTA
>ERZ1504776.251-NODE-251-length-22616-cov-8.672444_pt1 | contig 22616 bp, 9 predicted proteins | sample MGYA00572317_ERZ1504776 | MGnify/ENA primary metagenome ERZ1504776 (study PRJEB39906, sample SAMEA3182089) | gut metagenome | biome: human; feature: gut; material: Stool; isolation source: human stools | place: Canada | collected 2013-02-04 ... | reverse complement strand
TTAAATGTTTATTCTTCAAACGGTTATATTAAACCGTTGAAAATCTAAAATAAAATGTATCTTTGTGTCGGTCAAAAATGCTATGGAGTATATTTAATATAGATATTATGAAAAAGAAAAACACTCTTTTACTTTTTTTGTGCTTGTTCAGTCTGTGGGCAGTGGCACAAGAAAAGAAACCTGTAAAGATTGCCTGTGTTGGAAACAGTATCACTTATGGCTCAGGAATTAAAAATCAGTTTCAGAACAGTTATCCGGGGTTACTTTCCCAGCTTTTGGGTGAAGGGTACGATGTCCGCAATTTCGGAATTAGTGCCCGGGTATTGCTGAATAAGGGAGATCATCCTTATATGCACGAACAGAAGTTTCGTGATCTTTTGGCATTTCAGCCGGATATCGTTACCATTAAATTGGGAACGAATGACAGTAAACCCTGGAATTGGCGTTATGGAAAAGATTTTAAGAAGGATTTGACGGAAATGCTGGATATTCTTCAGGAATTGCCTTCCAAACCTAAGATATATCTTTGTTTGCCTGTTCCTGCCGTAAAACGGAATTTTGGTATTAACGATAGCGTAATTACAAACGGTATTATTCCTGTAATACGCAGTGTAGCGAAGAAACGTCATCTGCCCATTGTGGATCTTTATGCACTGCTGAAGCCATATCCTGATTACTATACAGATGGTATCCACCCCAATGAACAAGGAGCTGCATTGATTGCCGGTGAACTTTATCGTACACTGACCGGTAATGAGGCGCCTGCAATTGTTACCGATCAACCTTTCCCCGGTAAGAAGTCGCAATGGGAAGGGTTCGATCGTTATGATTTTATTTGTAATGCACGCCGCGCTATCGTTGTTGCTCCCCGCAAGGTAGCGGAAGGGCGTCCCTGGATATGGCGTCCTGCATTTTTCGGAGCTTTCCCTTCGGTAGATAAGGCTTTGTTGGAAAAAGGTTTCTATGTGGCGTATTATAATTTGACTCATCTTTATGGAAGTCCGCGTGCGCAACGTCTGGGCACTGATTTCTATGAAGTCATGCGCAGATATTATCGTCTTTCTCCCAAAGTGACATTAGAAGGCTTCAGTCGTGGCGGATTATTCGCATTTAACTGGGCGGCAAATAATCCTGATAAAGTGGCCTGTATCTATGTGGACGCTCCTGTATGCGATATGCTCTATTTCTCCGAGAACTGGGAACGTGATTTCTGGAAAGGCTTCCTTGCAGAATGGGGATTGACTGAAGAAAATGCCAAAGACTTCAAAGGAAATCCGATTGATAACCTGGCTCCATTAGCGGCTGCCGGTATTCCAGTGATGGGCGTTTGTGGTGATAGTGACAAGATTGTGCCGTATGAAAAGCACATGAAGATTGCTGCTGAACGTTATCGTGCTTTGGGAGGTAATGTCGAAATCATATTGAAACCCGGTTGCGATCATCATCCCCATAGTTTGGATAATGCTGAACCGGTTGTTGATTTTATAATCCGTAACCAACCGGATTATCAGAAGAAACAAGTGATCCATCAACGTGGTAGCCTTACTAACTCTTATCTGAAGTTTGCAAAAGAGAAAAAAGGTTGTGTCGCTTTTCTGGGTGGTTCCATTACCGAAATGCGTGGTTGGCGGAATATGATACAGGAAGATTTGAAACAGCGTTTCCCGAAAACTGAATTTACGTTCATTGATGCCGGAATACCTTCTACCGGAAGCACTCCTCATGCTTTCCGTTTTGAAAATGATGTGTTGCAGAAAGGAATGCCTGATCTATTATTTGTTGAGGCAGCGGTAAATGATGATACAAATGGATTCGATTATATCCGGCAGACGCGCGGTATGGAGGGTATTATTCGTCATGCCCGTACTGTCAGTCCGGAAATGGATATTGTCATGCTTCACTTTATTTACGATCCATTCATACCTTTGTTGGACAAGGGTATACAACCCCAGGTTATTATGAATCATGAAAGTGTAGCCAATCATTATTATGTTTCCTCTATCAATCTGGCGGAAGAAGTGGCGCAGCGTATGCGCGATGGTGAGTTTGATTGGAAAGAATTTGGTGGCACACATCCTGCTTGGAATGGTCATACATATTATGCTGCCGCTATTAACCGTCTCTTCGACCTTGAATGGAGTGGCGACGTGGTAAAGAAAACCGTCCGGGCACATGAGGTGCCGGAAAAACCGATAGATTCCTATTCTTATGATAAAGGTGTATTTGCGGATATCCGTTCTGCCAAGCAACTGAATGGTTGGAAAGTGGTGGATGACTGGACGCCTACAGTGAAAGGGAATACCCGTAAAGGTTTCGTACATGTTCCCATGTTGGTGGCTGATCGTGCCGGAGCCAGTCTTTCATTCTCTTTTGAAGGACGCGCTGTAGGTATCTTCTGCGCAGCCGGTCCGCAAGCCTGTGTGCTGGAATACAGTGTGGATGGCGCTCCGTTCAAGAAGCTGGATACATTTACTGATTGGAGTCGGAACCTATACATTCCGTGGGTGTATATGCTGGAAACAGAACTGGCTTCCGGTCGACATACCTTGCGTTTGCGTATAGCCAAAGGTGAGAGAACCGGGTGTCAGATACGTAATTTCGTTGTGAATCAGTAAGTCATTATCCCCTTCATAGTACCTCTGTGAGGGGGATAAAAACAAATTGTACCTTTATTAGTAACATTTCAGGAGTGAGGATTAACCAATCTGTCTCCTCTTCATAACATTCTTTTCAAAGTCTTTCAACTTCATTCCATACATTTGTCGTGGTTTCTTTTGTAAACGAAAAAGAACACAATAGAATCTTTGATATTAACCATTAAACAATGTACAATGAGAAAGACATTCTTTGAAAAGTGCATAAATTTGCATTTATGCCGTGTTGCATTGGTACTGCTACTTCTGGTACCTGCAATCAGTAGTCTTCAGGCTATCCCTTCTCAAAGCAAAACCATTTCGGGAGTTGTGACATCTGCCACGGACAATGAGCCGTTGATTGGTGTCAGCGTCCAGGTGAAAGAGACTTCCACCGGTGGAATAACCGATATGGACGGTAAATATTCCGTAACAGCCCAAACCGGGCAAACGCTGGTATTCTCTTATATCGGCTACAAATCTCAGGAATTTAAAGTAGGTGATTCTTCGGTTATCAATGTTTCATTAAAAGAAGATACCGAAATGCTGGATGAAGTAGTCGTGGTAGGTTACGGCGTTCAGAAGAAGAAGCTGGTAACCGGTGCTACGGTTCAGGTGAAGGGTGAAAACATTGCTAAACTGAACACGACGAACCCTCTCTCTGCTTTGCAGGGACAAACACCCGGTGTGAACATCGTCTCTACTTCCGGACAGCCGGGTGCCAGCATGAGTGTAACCATTCGTGGATTGGGTACGGTGGGTAATTCTCAGCCTCTCTATCTTATCGATGGTGTGGGTGGCGACATTTCTACTTTGAATCCTGCTGATATTGAAAGTATCGATGTATTGAAAGATGCAGCTTCGGCTGCTATTTATGGTGCGCAGGCTGCCAATGGTGTAGTGTTGGTTACTACTAAAAGTGGTAAGGAAGGTACTTGCAGAATCAGCTATGATGGTTTTGCCGGTTGGCAGACGATAGGTCGTAAATACAGTATGCTCAATGCTTCAGAGTATATGAGTATTATGGATGAAGCCCGTCTCAACTCAGGCATGTCGCCGGTGGATTGGGCTTCGCTTAGCTCCATACATGATGCCAGGGGGAATATATATGATACTGATTGGATTGACCAGGCTATTGAAGATGGCGGATTAACTACCAGCCATAACCTCTCGTTCACAGGTGGTTCCAAAACTTCTACTTATGCTATTTCAGGTGGCTACACTGGTCAGGATGGCCTGATTGGTGGCTCAGATGTTTCTTATTATAAAAGGTATAACTTCCGCGTCAACTCTGAACATAAGATGTGGAACGGACTGGTGACTGTGGGCGAACATGTGGGTTTTGTCTGGAAAGACACACGAGGCATGGGTACGGGAAACATCTGGAATAACAACCTGCGCAGTGCTTTCTCCGCATCTCCTATTATTCCCGTTTATGATGCTGATGGCAACTACAATTCTACGGTAAACTCCGACTGGAATGTAAACGATGGTAATCCTTATGGAAACATGATGGTGAATCGCTATAACAACAGCAAGAATGGTTCGCTCGATGCTAACGTATATGTGCAGATTGAACCCATCAAAAACTTGAGATTTAAAACGGTCTACGGTATCAGCTACGGTGCTTCCGAATACCGTGCCTATACACCGAAGTATCAGTTTACCCCGCAAACGGCCAACACCGTGAGCAAAGTGAATCAAAGTCATGGTCACGGTCTGTCGATGGTGTGGACCAATACTCTCTCTTACGATTTCAATATTGCTACTGAACATCATATCAATGCCTTGATAGGTAGCGAATTGTCTACCTATGATGGTAGTAATACCGAAGGCTCCAATACTGGTCTTATCCCCGGATTCGATGATTGGGATCATGCTTATCTGGTAAATACCAACGGCACGGAAAATAAGACAGTGAAAGGTTCTCCTTACGACTCTACCCGTGGTATGTCATATTTCGCTCGTTTGGGTTGGACATGGAAAGAACGTTATATGGTGAATGCCACCATGCGTGCCGATGGCTCATCGAAGTTTGCCAAAGGTAACCGCTGGGGATATTTTCCTTCAGTATCTGCCGGATGGACTATCTCCGAAGAGAAGTTCATGGAATCGGTGAAATCCTGGTTCGATTTCTTAAAGATACGTGTCAGCTGGGGGCAGGTAGGTAATGCCAATATCAACTGCTATCAATATCTTGCTCCTGTGTCCACCACGAATACCAATTATAACTTTGGTTCCGGTGGAGGTCAAGATGCCTGGGTTACGGGTTCTTATACCAGCCGTCTGGCCAATGAAAAAGTGAAATGGGAGACCTCTGAACAATATAATGTGGGTATCGATGCCCGTTTCCTGAATGGGCGTCTCGCACTTACTGCCGACGGTTATATCAAGAATACCAAGGACTGGTTGGTACAAGCTCCCGTATTGGCAACGGCAGGTACCAGTGGCCCTATTATCAACGGTGGTGATGTGAAAAACCAAGGTGTCGAACTGGGGCTCTCCTGGAATGACCAAATAGGGAAGGATTTCACTTATAGCGTAGGTGCCAACTTAGCATACAACCACAACGAAGTAGGAAGTATCCCTACCGAAGATGGTATTATTCATGGTGCTACCAATCAAATCTATAGTAATGCGGAAGAGTTCTACCGTGCTGAGAATGGTCATGCTATAGGTTACTTCTGGGGCTTCAAAACAGCCGGTATTTTTCAGAACAAACAGGAAATTAATGATTGGATCGCTGCCGGAAACGGGGTGTACCAAAGCAGTGTACAACCCGGCGATGTGAAGTATGTAGATGTGAATCATGATGGTGTCATCGACGCCAAGGATAAAGTAGACTTGGGTAACGGACTTCCTAAATACACATTCGGTTTCAATATTAACTTGGGTTATAAAGGTTTCGATCTTAGTCTGAACGCTACCGGTGCCGCCGGTTTCCAGATAGCTCAATCTTATCGTGACCCAAACTCCTCACAGTCCAATTACAGTCGTCAGATACTGAATCGCTGGACAGGTGAAGGTACCAGTAATCGGATTCCCCGTGTAACCTATGGTGATGTAGGTAACTGGCAATTCTCTGATCTCTATTTGCAGGATGGTGACTACATCCGTTTGCAGAATATTACTCTGGGTTATGACTTCAAACGTCTCATCTCCTGGAAGGGGCTGTCTAAATTGCGCCTCTATGTGCAGGCTCAGAATCTCTTCACACTGACTAAGTATGATGGTATGGATCCTGAAATCGGTTCATACAACGGTACAGACGGTAACAAGCAGAACTCAGACGGTACGACCAACCAGACATGGGTGTCGGGAGTAGATATGGGTTACTATCCACACCCCCGTACCTTCATTGTAGGTATTAATCTTGCGTTTTAAATCATGAAAAAGAAAAGTAATATGAATACAAAACATATATTATTAACGAGCGCGCTCGTTGTGTCAGCTTTAGCTTTCACGTCGTGTGAAGACTTCTTTGACACTTCATCAAAAAAGGATTTGAACACTGAAACGGCTTACAGTAATTTGGAATCCGCAGAAATGGCTTTAGTGGGTTGTTATGATGGATGGCAACGTACTATTTCAGATGAAGGAGTAGGTATGTATTTGCTGGCGGAGTTTGCTTCCGAACAGGCTTTTGCAGGTCTTGGCCTTTCTGATGCTAAAAACAACAATGTGATTGACCAGTTCAATCTGGGGATCGCTCCTTCATACAATGATATCTTTAATGTGGATTGGCAGAACTATTATAAAGCTATATTTCGTTGTAATCAGCTCATTGTTCAGGAAGATAATATCGACTGGGCAGGGGACATCAAGGCACAAGGACGAGTGATGGGAGAAGCACATGCCATTCGCGGTATTCTTTACTTTGATCTTGTACGTATGTTTGGAGATGTTCCTTTGCTTACCGCTCCTTCCGAAGAGAATATTCCCCGTTCTCCGGCAAGCGATGTTTATCAGCTCATTTTCGAAGACTTTAAATATGCCATCGAACATATTCCTGCCGATGCTTATCCCTTGGATAATAACGATACTAACGATGGTCGCATCACCAAATATGCGGCAGAGGCATTGATGGCTCGTGCCTATCTTTACCATACCGGTTACTACGGTGCCGAACATCCTTCATGCACCAAGGCTGAGGCAGTGGCTGCTATCAACGATGTGGTGCAGAATGGAAAATATGAACTGGAGAAAAACTATGCCGACTTCTGGATGCCTGCTTGTACTACTGATGCTTCGAATGGCGACACTTATGCCTGGAATACGACATACGCCGGCAAGTGGTATGACGGCTCCGCTTGGAAAGCCGGACAAGGCAAACTCTCAAGGGAAATAGTGCTCAACCTGAAGATGAATACTACTCATGACTATAACGGTAATGGTGATGGTAATACGTTCTCGGTCTATTTGGGACCACGTAACAGGAATGCTACGAGCGTATGCATTGCCAGCGGCTGGGGCGCTTGTCCGGTGACTCCCACTTTCGTGGAGCAATATAAGAATGATCCCCGTTTCAGCGCTTGTGTATGGAGTTGTAGTGAGGCCGGTTTTGATGCTGACATTACCGATTCGTATGAATATACCGGTTATTATACCCGCAAGTATGCGCCGATGTGTTTTGCCGATGGTACACGTCAGGAAGTAGGATTTAAGTTGGGTGAACAGCATCAGAATGTTACTTACTATCAGGATTACACTATCATGCGCTATGCTGATGTATTGCTGATGCATTCCGAGCTCAATGGCAATGCCGACGGATTGAATCAGGTTCACCAGCGTGTATATCCCGGTGAAACACTGGCTTACAGTATTGAAAACATCCGTAAAGAACGTGCTATTGAACTGGCTTTCGAGGGTGTTCACTATTGGGACCTGATGCGTTATGAGAAGGATGGTGCATACGCTGCACGTATCATTACTGCCGCACAAAATGGTGCCAAGGTGACAAATGGCGGAAATGAGGCAACCACTTCGTTCTCCGAAAGTAACTTCACTTCGAAGAAAGGTTTGATGCAGATTCCTAATACACAAATCACCCTTTCGGGTAATGTGCTTACTCAAAATGCCGGTTGGTAAATCCATGAAGGCTTAGGTTTATCAAGGAAAAACATTAAAAATAATAAGATATGAAATTGAATCATTATATATATTCGCTCATTGCAGGCTTGGTGCTGATGTTGTCGGCCTGTTCACCCGATGAGTATGATATGGGTAAGAAGACCTATGTATCCGATGACTTGGCGGAAGGTATTGCCTACACTGTGACTATCGCAGGAAATCAAATACGCCTCAAATCAAATATCACCGGTTGTACTCCGCTGTGGGTTACTCCTCAGGGACGTTCGCAAGAAAGTGAACTTGCCATTGAATTGCCTTTTGCAGGCTCGTATGAGGTGACTTTCGGCGTAGAGACGCCCGGCGGTGTCGTGTATGGCGAACCCTATACTTTCAGTTTAGCACAAAACGATTTCTCGTTGCTGGAAGATGAGAAATGGTTCCTGCTGTCCGATAAGAACTTTAAGTCGGGTGATGCTCTGCCTGATGCTGAGACATTGGCTGAAGGGGTTAGTAAGAAATGGTATCCTTGCGATGCGAACTATGGTATCGGTCAGTGTTCGGGACCTGTGATGTATTTGTCTCCTTACGATCCTGATGGTGACGGTGCCGGCTATACTCAGGATGATGTGGATAACGGAGTTTACAAAGACATCGTCTTCGGCACCGGAAATTGGAAACCCAACTGGGATCCGGGTTTTCAAAGCTGGCTTATCCCTGCAACAGATCCTTACATGGACTCATATATGACTTTCAGCATGGATGCCGTCAACGGCTGTGTGGCTACTATGTACCGTGGTGAATCCGGAGAAAAAGGCTCAAGCACAGGTGCAAATATGAAAGGCAAGTTCAATATGAACCTTACTGAAAAGACTAAACCTACCATCTCGTTCACCGATTGCTACTCCATGCACAACGTGAATGCCGATGATATGTGTGCTAACTACACGCAAGATATACAGATAATAGAACTTACTCCGTATATATTGCAATTAGTAACTAAACGTACCAATTCCGAAGGTAACTGGTATATTGTATGGAACTTTGTTTCTGAAGAAGTGATTGAAACCAAGGGTGAATGCATTCCCAAAGAAGATAGTGGAGAGATTGAGAAAGTAGCCCCCGTGCTTCCCACATTCGATAATCTTCTTGATGACCTCTTCACGACCGAAATCAACGGTGTGACTTATGTCGGTAACCAGATGACATTTAACCTTGATACCGAAGCACCTTACGATTGGTTGTGGTGGAACGGTTCTCCTAACGTACAGAAATGGGAAAGTGTAACGGGAGGTGTGTACAACGACTCATGGGCTCCTGCTGCCGGTGATGAGGTGGAAGATTTTGAACTTATCCTAAGTAAGGCTTCCGATGGCTCTTATAATTATGAATTCGGTGAAGCCAGTGGTAAGGTAAGCGTTGCAAAGGGCGTAATAACCTTCGATAGCGAAATCACCCTTCTTACCGCTTCCAGCGATCAGCGTACGGTTGCTGTTACAAGCAAAGATTTTACGGTACTTGCCATGGAGGCTGGTGAGACACTGGTTATTGGTGTTCCCGAATCAAAAGATGAGAATGGCGTGGTGAATTCTTATCTTGTAGCTAATCTGCTCTATAAGAAGATTAGCGGCGGGACGGAAGGACCCACCGAAATTAAGGTTGATAACAGTAAAGTACAGATTATCTTCGGTGATGGAAATGCAGACCGTCTGCGCTTGCAACTCTACAATCCGTGGGGAGGTGATGTGGAATGGCCCATTGACATCACGAAAGTGAAACTGAAAAAGAATCAGACCTTGAAGATCCAGTATAAGGTGTTGAGTGGCATCACTTGGAATGATGGCGCGAAACCTAAAACGGTCATTATGGACAACAATATCGGAAATTCCTGGGAAGATGCTTGTTACCAGTTGGAGCATGCTGCGTCTTTTGATACTACCGTGGGGGCTACTCAAGTAGTTACCGTAACCAACACTACTGGCGCTACCGTGACTTATGACGGAAGTAGTTGTATCTGTATCGGTATTCAGAACAAAGGGCTTGCCACAGTGGCCGTAACAGAAGACGGACAACCGGATGTGCAGATTGAAGTGATCTCAATGACTATTGAATAACCACACATTAAAGAATTTAGTATATGAAGACAAAGATATATTTAGGTATTCTGTCACTTGCCATGGGGCTTACGTTAGGACTGGCTTCATGTAGTGATGATGACTATGCGATTAACACTACAGCCCTTCTGACCGACTCCTCCGTGGTGACCGGTTCGGCAGATGTGACTGCCACATCGGCAATATTGCATGGAACCGTATCGGGGCTTAAAAGCCAAGCCTCAAGCGCTTATGTCACTGGCTTTAATTATGGTACAGCCTCCGATGCGCTTACTGAGAGAGTTGTTGCTACGGGCGGTGAAGAATTCGCAGCCACCGTGTCCGGTGGCTTAGATCAAACCATCTATTATCAGGCCTATGTCACTTTACAAGGCAAAGTTACTTATAAAGGTGAAGTAAAGAGCCTTGTATTGACTAATGCTCGTGCTACTACCGGCGATGCTACCCAGATAGGTGCTAACAAGGTTACTTTGGCAGGTTCGCTTATTGGCTTTCCTGCGGATGCGGAAGGTGGTATCATTGTGTCGGGTATAGAAGGTACGGAAAATGTGCGTGCCGGTGTACGTATTGCTACCGTTCCTAAGGAAAGCTATACGGTAGATGTGGAAGGCTTGTTGGCCAATACTACTTATTATTATGTGGCTTATCTTCATCTCGGTGCAGGTATGGTCTATGGTGAAGAAAAGTCATTCACTACAACTGGGCATACGTTTGATCTTGATAATGACCTTGTTGACCTTGGGCTTTCTACTAAATGGGCAAAGTACAATTTAGGTGCTACCTCAGAAACGGAAATTGGTGGTCTGTTCGGCTTTGGCGATAAGACAGGTTTCAATACCAGTATCGATCCTGCAAGTTATGCTTCTGCCGATATCTACAAAACAGCTAATGACCTTGCCTATAAAGCATTTGAAGGTAAAGTGACCATGCCTACCATTGCTGAGTTTGAAGAACTCTTTGCACTCTGTACCAGAGAGTGGGTGGAAGTGGAAGGTGTTGCCGGCTATAAGTTCACCGGTCCTAACGGAAACTCTATCTTTATGCCTGCCGCAGGTTCGCGCACACAGGGCACTACTACCGGTGTTGGTGTGGAAGGCTGCTATCTTTCCGGTTCCATCAATGTTTCTGATACTCAGTTTGCCATGAGCTATCACTTCAATAGTGCTCTTGCTACTCGTGCCACCACTCCTGTCTATCAAGCTTTGGCTATTCGTGCCGTTTCTACCGCCAAGAATGTTCCGTTCGATCGCTCGTTGCTTTATGGTAAATGGTATATTGACAATGGTCAGGATGGTGAACAACATGTATTCGAAGGTCCGTTCACGCAGTGGGGCGAAACGTACGACTGGGCTATAGTATCTAACGGACAGCCCAATATCGGAAAAGAAATTCATTGGGAAATGGGTACTGAGAATGGCTGGATTGGTTATACTTATGGAATTGATTATGGTTACATGGAGTTTTTCGAAGACGGAACTGTCAATATCCATCGTTTGACTGATGACGGTGTAGCTACTGATGAAACCGGTAAATATACCATTGATGAGGCGAACAAAGTGATTGACATTGATATCAATGTACTTTGTGCCAATACTTGGGTGGCGGTAAAGAGTGGTAAGCTGAATATTCTGTCTCTGACGAGTGACGGTTTGCAGATTGCTCTTCCCAATAAAGACGGTTATGCTTACTCGGTCAATTATTACAGTCAGCGCAAGGCGGAAGCCGATACCAAGATTCCTGTTACATTGCTTTGTGCAGGTGCTGATGAGAGTGGTACTTGGGGAACCGAAGTCGGGCGTTTGGCTCCGACTGAGTTGGCTGGTCAGCATACTTTTACATATGAAGGCTCATGCGGCGATGCTATGGTATTTACCCTTGATTTCCCGGACTTGCTGACCAGATATCCTAACGCTTTCGTACGTATTGATGAGATGAAGTGCGATGGCAATGCCATTCAGTTCAATGCCAATAATTTTTTCTATGGAGATATTGAGGGTAAAGGTAATTATCGTGTCGAGTTATTCAACATTTATGGTAAAGGTGCGGCAGACGGCAAAGTGTTGAACAGCGCTTTCAGTAATTCGCAGAATCTGGCTTCCGAACCGGCACTACATTTCAGTAATAGACTGGAAATAACTTGCACAGTCTTTACTGATGGCAATGGGAAAGGTGTATATACCCCAAATTTAGTTACTATTCCTAATTGGGATGGTGCAGGTACATGGGGGTATAATGCCGGAGGTACATTAGAAGTGAAATATGAAAATTTCCAATATAGTCTTGTTGCTCCGCAGTTCGACATCAAGTATGAAGGTACTGGTTGTGCAGCTGGTTCCATTATGACCTTCATTGAAGTGGCAGATCTTTACGGTTTCTTCCCTGGTACGCATGCTGTGTTGGATAATCTCTATCTTGATGGTTCAGAGGTGACGTTTGATGCGACAAAAGTGCTTGATGCCAATGATAGTTCCAAGTATCGTCTGGAACTTTGGAACTGTTATGGGGCAACCAAGAATGCGGGTTGTGCTTTCGGTACACCTGATGGAGATGTAATCAAGGAGCTTGGTTTCAGCACTTCTATGGAAGTGAAATTTACGTTCCATAAGCTTTTTGCTGTTCCTCAATGGTAATAGAGGAGAGGATGTGATACATTCCAGAGTTGGGAATATATATGAATAGGGAGTGGGGAAGGCGAAGATACTTTTCCCGCTCCCTATTCATTTCAAAGAGTAATATTATTAAAGATGCTGTTGTTTAGCATATCATTTTGTATTTTAAACTACGCTTAGAATTCCGTATTTGTAACCAACTGACAACTACCAAGAAAACAAGCGAACAAAAACTTGTATGCTGTTAATTAACAGAACTATATAAAATACGCAACAGTTGAAATAGACTGTTTTCTTCCGGTTTTACCCGTTTCCTTCTATCAATTTACCGCTTGGCTATGGCAGAGTTCCACTTCCTGCACGAACGATATATATGTCCTTCGTGCACGACATTAACTTCCTTCGTGAAGGAGCTTAATATCCTTCGTGTCCGATGTATATATCCTTCACGTACGGTATTAATATCGTGCAGTTCTCCGATGCACTTTGCTTCCATAAACGTGTAAAATGTTGCATGAATATTAACTCATTCATGCTCAAAGGAGGCTGTTTCGCTTTTTTTATGCGACCTGTATGTTAGCGAGAAGAAAGAAAATTAAGACAAAAGTTTATATATTGTTTGGTTTGCTGAATAAAATGATATATTCAAGAAACAACCTCTTTGTATTTTATACAAAGTACTATTTGTAAAGTAATAGAGAAATCTTTTATTTGCTGCCTGCAAGAAGTTAAGAGTTTGTCAACAAGAAGTTAACTTCCTGTCGACAAACTCTTAACTTCTTGTAAACAGCAAATTGATTATTTGTAATACTTTGATAGTCAACTGTGAAAAATCGGTTATGGAAGTTTGGGTATGAAAATAAATCAGATAAAATTATAATAGGGGACAACTATTCCATATCTTTGTTCCATTAACCCCAATAATATACATATTATGGAAAATAGTTTGGATGCAACAGTGAGTAGCTTTATCGAGTACCAAAACCAATTTAGTTCAATAATAGAAAAGTTAAAGGAAGGGCATCAGAACGGTAGATTTGCAGATTGAAAGGGGTTATTACTGTAAACGGTCCTGTTATCTATCAACCGGAAATATTGTTTATGGGAATAAATCCGGGACTAGGGCTTTATAATGAAACTAATTATTGGAACAATGATAATAAGGTTCCATTTCGGATATTGACAGGGGATAGTAATCTCTACCGGGATGAGAGTGCATATCCTTTAAGTAAACTTGTTTATCGTTCGGATGGTAAAACGATTGCACTGGACTGGTTTACCAAAAGTAATTATTGCGAAGGAAGCTCATGGTATGAGCTGAAAATAAAGCGGGGGAATGGTTTCGTTGAAAATATGCTTAAAATCATTTGCAAGGTTGCCTTCGGTTTAGGTAAAGGTGAATTTGTGAAAGGCGAAAAGCCAGAATGGTATGATACATTCGGGAAAGAAATAATGTTTATGAATGTATGCCCGTTGGCTACTGATAACTTGAATCAACTCTCACGACTTAAAAAAGAATTGGGAATAAACGAATGGAAAGATATCGTAAAGCCTGTAAGAACCTTGGTTAGAGATAATATTAAACCTAAAATAATTGTATTTGCAGGAATATCCGCATACAACAATTTCATGTGGGAAGATAAAGGCGATCAAATCTTTGATATTCCTGTAGTTATAATAGACAGAAAACGCGGATATAACTCAGAAGCAAACTTATCGAAGATCGCATCTGAAATAGTTGAAAGAATATCCCAATGAATTCTACTTCTTTTAAGCAGTATTTATGTTTCTCAGTGCATTTGAGTAATAGTTCGACGTTACTTAAATTAAATAACTATGAAATACTCAATAGCGCACAATCCCCCTGAATAATATGCATTTATTGCATACTTCTTATTTTTGGAAACATTTTACACAGAGTGTTGGTCCTACGCTTGGATGGAATAAGTGATGGTATATCGCAAGTCTACCCGTTTTGTAGCAGGAACCCGGGGGAAAGGCGATAAATGATATGTCGCCTATTGGAAACCTTTCGTCCAGGGGTAATAACAAATTATACCCTTCCATATAACATCCTAAACGCTTTGTGTGGCTGCTTTGCCCTATCTTTGCCAACACGGATTTCTATCCATAACCTAATATTTGAGAACGAAAAACATAATGCTCATGAATAAAATTAAAGCTTATCTGTTGCTGTTGACGATTGCTCTCTCTGCTTTCGCTGCCGCATGTTCCAGTGATGACAATGATCCTGTAACACCGGAAATAACAATTTCCGAAAACATTCTGGCGAATGGAATGAGTTTTTCCAAAGCCGGAGGTACAAACACACTCTCTGTGAAATCGAATGTGACGTTGGAAGTTACCAGTAACCAGGATTGGTGCGTAGTGACTCCGGCAGTTTCAGCTTCTGCTACGGTCTTTAAATATACGATAGATGTAAAATCCAATTCAACTACCGATAATCGTACATCTGTTATTACTGTGAAAGGTGGTAACCTGACAGAGACATTCAATGTCATTCAAACAGCTACCGAAGGACTGGATCTGGAGACTGTCTTGTTTGAAGACATATCGGCAGCGGGTGGTACTATCACTGTGAAAGTGATGACTAACGGTGAACCAACTATAACTATTAATGATAGCTGGATTACCGAGAAAACAGAAACACGCGCTATGGTGGATAAAACGAAGACTTTTATCATCGCTGCCAATACCGGAAAAGAACGTACCGGTACCATTACTTTTATTTTGGGTGACTTGCCGGCAACAACTGTGACCGTGAAGCAGTTGGCGGGAGGTGAGATAAGTTCGAATGAAATAGCAGGTGAAGATCCCTGGACTGTAGCTAAAAGTCTGGGATTGGGTTGGAATCTGGGTAATCAGTTGGATGCGCATAATAGTGGTGTGGCCAATGAAACGGCCTGGGGGAATCAAAAGACGACACAGGCTTTATTTGATAAATTGGCTGCTGCGGGTATTACTACCGTACGTATTCCTGTTACATGGATGGGACATATTGGAGACGCCCCCGGTTATGAAATAGAGAAAGCCTGGATGGATCGTGTTGCCGAGGTAGTAGGATATGCAGAAAATGCCGGACTGAATGCTATTGTCAATATTCATCACGATGGAGCTGATAGTGAATACTGGCTTAGCATTAAAGATGCTGCTCAGGATGAAACTAAAAATACCGCAATTAAAACAGAATTGAAAGCTGTATGGACACAGATAGCCGAACGTTTTAAGGATAAGGGCAACTTCCTGGCATTCGAGTCGATGAATGAAATTCATGATGGCGGTTGGGGCTGGGGCGACAACCGTAATGATGGTGGAAAACAATATTCAATATTGAACGACTGGAATCAGGTGTTTGTAGATGCGGTACGTGCTGTAGGTGGTGGTAATAGCAATCGTTTCCTGGGTGTGCCGGGGTATTGTACCAATGTGGCACTTACGGTGAGCAACTTCAAACTGCCGACTGATAAAGTTCAGAATCGTCTGATGGTATCTGTTCATTTCTATGATCCGAATGAATATACACTGGATGCAAAGTATTCGGAGTGGGGGCATACCGGCGCTGCCGATAAGAAAGCTAACTGGGGAGACGAAGACAATGTGAAAGATGTATTTAATAGTTTGAAGACAACGTATATAGATAAGGGCATTCCGGTATATATTGGTGAAATGGGATGTGTAAGCCGGACGACTGACCGTGCGGAATCTTTCCGCAAGTACTATCTGGAATATATATGTAAAGCAGCGAAAGAATACGGATTGGCTCCTGTTTATTGGGATAATGGCGGTACAGGTAGTGGAAAGGAAGAATCAGGCTTGTTTAATCATGCTACCGGTGATTATCTGAATAATGCAGCGGAAATAGTAGAAGTGATGAAAAAGGCCATCTTTACAGAAGATGCATCTTATACATTGCAATCCGTCTATGACAATGCACCGCAATAGGTTTTCATAAATACCCCTCGTGTATACAGGGATTGTTGTTAATACAGGTTTTTTTTTGATTGGTTTTGGGAAGTAGCTTCTGTGAGGGAAGTTACTTCCTTCTTTTCTGTCCGGGAAACAAATGATGGGGTATGAAATGATAAAAAAACACATTGAAAACCTTGTTTTTACAATTCCTTTTTGTTTCATTTGCAATATGTTAACGATATTCCTATATCTACTACTATGAAGAGATTGATTTTACTTATCGTTTCAGTCGTTGTGGCATGTTTTTCTGCCTTTTCACACGACTTTATGTTCAAACATCTGGAGGTTAAGGACGGAATGCCCAGCAACCAAATCAATGCCATTTATAAAGATTCAAGAGGTTTTATGTGGTTCGGCACCGCTGCCGGACTGGCACGTTATGACGGATATCGTTTCAAGATATTCCGGAGCACTGACAATGGTTCTGCGTCTTTACCTGACAACTATATTGAGAAGATAGTGGAAGACAGTGAAGGACGTTTATGGATACGGACGGGAGAAAACGGATATGTCATTTATAACTGGGATACGGAGAGCTTTGTCTGTGATGTTCGTTCCCGGATGTGGGATATAGGGATAGACGGAACACCCCGCTATGTATTTGTCGACAAGCAAAAGAATACCTGGTTTGCCATAGATGGGAAAGGGTGCTACTGTTATCGTCCCGGTGAAAAGAATGCTGTATCCCTGCCTTTCGGTGAGAAAGGAATACCCGAAGGTGTCATTATAGACATGGCCGAATGTAAGGATGGCATTCTGTTGGTATATGATAACGGGCGCGTAATCTGTATCGACCGTGAGACGGTACGTGTAAAATGGATTTTGACAGATATTGCAGAGCACATGGGAACGCGTACTGATATCTTCTTCCTGTATGTGGATAAGGATGAAGATTTATGGATATATGGTGCCCCGGGTGTATGGGCTTACGATTTGTCTGACAGGAAGTGGCATTCACAATGGAATTTCAGCGATAGAGGTCAGGCTCATATCGTAGCAGTAGCTCAGGATAAGCAGGGACGTATTTGGTTTGGAAAGGACCAGGATGGCATCGATATCTGGAATAAGGCGACTGGTGAAACTGTCTCGCTTACGTATGATGTGGATGACGAACGAGGTTTGCCCAATAATACCATCAATGTGCTTTATGAAGATGAAGGCGGTGTGATGTGGATAGGTACTTATAAGAAAAGTGTGGCTTATTATGATGAGGGCATTTTTAAGTTCGGCATCAACCACTTGGGGGATATTAACTGTCTGGAAGAAAGTAATGACGGTTCGTTGTGGTTGGGTACCAATGACGCCGGGTTGATACGTTGGAATCCGAAGACGGATGAAAAGAAACTGTATGCATACTCACCGGGAGGAAACTCTATTGCTTCGAATGTCATTGTAAGTTTGTTGCAAGCTAAGGACGGCAAACTCTGGATAGGGACATTTTGGGAAGGATTGGATTGTTTCGACGGCAATCGCTTCGTGCATTACCGGAACAGACCGGGAGATGATAATTCGCTGGCTAATAACAATGTCTGGTCATTGGCAGAAGATAAGAACGGAAATATCTGGATTGGAACCTTGGGAGGCGGTTTACAATGTCTGAATCCGGGGACAGGTGAGTTCACCACCTATAAGATAAGTAACTCCGGAATTATTTCCAATCATATAGCCTCTTTATGTATGAGTCGTGATAATCGTCTGATAATCGGTACTTCTTCTACGGGGGTATCCATAATGGATCTGACTACCCGGAAAATAACGAATCTGGTAGGCAACCAGTCGGGAAGTATCCGCTTTTCCAATCAGAGCATTAACCAGGTCTATGAGGATAGCCGGGGATTGATATGGGTGGGAACACGTGAAGGACTGAATCTCTATAATCCGAAGAACGACCATTTACAGGTAGTTCCTCTTTCGCAGAACGATTCTAGGGTATTTATTACCGGTATCGTAGAAGATGATAATAAAAATATGTGGGTGACTACGGCCAATGGTGTAGTGAATGTAATTCCTTCTATCGATACAAAAAACGGAGATTATACTTTCAACTATTACAGGTATGATGATAAGGACGGTTTGCAGGGCTGTGAGTTCAATCAACGTTCCATTAAACGTCTTTCCTCGGGTGAGATTGCAATGGGAGGTATGTATGGATTGAATACTTTCAGACCGGAGAATATCAAATATAACCGGACGTTGCCCAAGGTGATGTTTACCGGCTTCCAGCTTTTCAATGAAGAAGTGGAGGTTGGAAAGGAGTATGGTGGACGTGTTTTGCTGCGTGAGTCGCTGAATAAAGCCAGAGAGGTGAAACTTGATTATAAACAGAATGTCTTCACTGTATTGTTTGCATCGGATAATTACGTCTTGCCTGAGAAAACCCAGTATCTGTATAAACTGGAGGGATTTAATGAGGATTGGATGGCAGGTGCGGCTGATATGCACCGCGTTACTTATACGAATTTGGCACCCGGTACTTATACGCTGAAAGTGAAGGCAATCAATAGTGATGGATTTGCCGGAACAGAAGAGTCAAGCCTTAAAATAGTAATCCTACCGCCTTTCTGGATGACCCCCTGGGCGTATGTTCTGTATGCTATGTTATTGATAGGCACATTGCTGCTGGCTCGCAATGCTGTGCTGCGCCGTGAACGCAATAAGTTTAGGATACAACAGATGGAACGTGAAGCGGAGCGGAATGAAGAAGTCAATCAGATGAAATTCCGTTTCTTTACCAATGTGAGCCATGAACTGCGTACACCGCTGACGTTGATCATTTCTCCGTTGGAAGGAATGATGAAAGAAACCCATGATGAACGGAAGCAGGAGCAATTGAAACTGATGCATCGTAATGCATTGCGGTTACTGAATCTTGTGAACCAATTACTTGATTTCCGTAAAAATGAGGTGGCAGGGTTGCATTTGAATCTTTCGGAGGGGGAGGTTGTATCGTATGTTCACTCTATATGCAACTCATTCCTGATGCTTTCGGAAAAGAAAAACGTGCATCTCACTTTTTTCTCGGCAATCGAATCGCTGAATATGTCGTTCGATGAGGATAAAATAGGTAAGGTAGTGATGAATCTGCTCTCTAATGCGTTTAAGTTTACTCCTGATGGAGGGCGGGTGGATGTTTCTCTTGAACTGATAAAAGGAACTACAGAAACATTGGAAATCAAAGTATCTGATACAGGGGTAGGTATCAGCGACCTTGATAAAGAACGTATATTCGAACGTTTCTATCAATCGGAGCGTAAAGGTGATAGTAACCCCAGTACGGGGAGTGGTATCGGTTTGAGCCTGGTACGTGATTACGTTACGCTGCATGGCGGTGTGGTGCGCGTGTTCGACAATGTGGGTACGGGCAGTGTATTTGTGGTAGATATTCCGGTGAAACATTCGGTGGTGAACGTAGCGACTCCACTCTCGGAAGAAGCTGCAGAAGAGGATGCGGTGGCACTTGCTTCAGTGGAAGAATTGAATGAGGAAGAACGGAAGAAGCCACTTGCACTGATTGTGGATGATAATGAAGATTTTGTTTCTTTCATGCGTTATACGTTGAGTCTGTATTTCCGTATAGAATCTGCCGGAAACGGAAAGATAGCTTGGCAGATGATACCGGAACTGATGCCGGATATCATCGTTTGTGATGTGATGATGCCTGAAATGGACGGGAACGAACTGTGCCGTTGGGTGAAGGCTGACAAGCGTACAAATAATATTCCTTTTGTATTGCTTACGGCCAAGCAATCCGTAGAGAATAAAGTGGAAGGTCTGACGATTGGTGCGGATGACTATGTGACGAAACCTTTCAATATGGAGGTACTGATTTTGCGCATGCGTAAACTGATAGATTTGAGCAGCAAAAATAAACTTCGCACCCGTATTGATCCCGAACCGAGTGAAATTGTTATCACTTCGATGGACGAAAAGCTGATTGAGAATGCGATAAAGTATGTGGAGACGCATATTGCCCGTCCCGATTTATCTGTGGAAGAATTGAGCCATGAACTGGGCATGAGCCGGGTGCATCTCTATAAAAAGCTGTTGCAGATTACCGGTAAAACTCCGATAGAATTTATTCGTATTATCCGACTGAAACGTGCGGCACAACTTCTGCGCGAGAGCCAGCAGAATGTGTCGGAGGTTGCCTATCAGGTGGGCTTCAATAACCCCAAATATTTCAGTAAGTATTTCAAGGATGAATTCGGTGTTTTACCCTCTGTATATCAGGAAAAGGAGGGTAAATAACAAAAAGTACCCATTGTTGAAACATCTGATATTTCTATAAATCAAATAAGCCCTTTCCTTTCAACATCGGGAGGGCTTGTTTACTGTATGATTTCCTACTTTTACACTCGGAGAAAATAACTTTAAAAACAAAGATATGAAATTGAAAAACACTTCAGTTTGTTTGCTCGCAGGATGGATGCTGATGGCATGCTCCGGAGGCGGGTATGAGAAGACGAGTAACGGCATTATTGTAAATGTCGAACAACAGCAACCGACGGATGTGCGAAAGGTGAAGGTTGAAGTAATGGGAGAGAAGTTGATTCATGTGTCAGCCACTCCCGAAAAAAACTTTTCAAAGGCGGAAAGCCTGATCATAGTTCCCCAAAAAGATAAGACGGACTTCAGCGTGGAAGAAAGTGAAGATGCCGTTTCGGTAAAAACCTCAGAGGTGTGCGCCATTGTATCCAAAGCCACGGGTGAAGTACGCTTTACCGATGCTTCCGGTAACCTGATTTTGGCGGAAGATGAGAGAGGCAGGAGTTTCCAGCCTATCGAAGTGCAGGGAACAAAGGCGTATACGGTACGTCAGGTATTCCAGTCACCCGATGATGAGGCATTCTACGGACTGGGACAACACCAGGCTGATGAATTCAACTATAAAGGTAAGAACGAGGAACTTTTCCAGTATAATACAAAGGTTTCCGTACCTTTTATCGTTTCTAATAAGAATTACGGTATTCTGTGGGATAGTTATTCGCTTTGCCGTTTCGGCGATCCACGTGATTATGCACAGTTAAGCACAGTTTTCAAACTCTATGATAAGGAGGGTAAGGAAGGTGCTTTGACAGGAACATACGTACCCTCTCAGAAATCAACAGCGGAGACACTGGTACGCCGGGAAGATTCTGTTTATTTTGAACATCTGAAATCGGAAGATTTGTCGAAAGTCGTGAACTTACCAGAAGGATTTCCTTTCATGGGTTCACAGGTGACGTATGAAGGAGAAATAGAGCCGATGGAGAGCGGTAGGTTCCGTTTTATCCTCTATTATGCAGGATATACGAAGGTATATATTGACGGTGAACTGGTGGTTCCCGAACGTTGGCGTACGGCTTGGAATCCGAACAGTTATAAGTTTGCCGTAGATTTGAAAGCCGGTAAACGTGTTCCATTGAAAATTGAATGGATTCCTGATGGATATGTATCCTATTGCGGTTTGCGTGCATTGTCTCCTGTATCTGCTGAAGAACAGAACAAACAGTCGTGGTGGGGAGAAATGCAGAATGAAATCGATTATTATTTTGTTTATGGCGAGGATATGGACGAGGTAATCAGTGGATACCGTGCTCTGACCGGAAAATCACAAATCATGCCGAAGTGGGCGATGGGATACTGGCAGAGCCGCGAACGTTATAAGACGCAGGAAGAAATACTGGCTGCTTTGAAGGAATTCCGTAAACGTCAGATTCCCATTGATAATATTGTGCTCGACTGGAGCTACTGGCCGGAAAATGCCTGGGGTAGTCATGAGTTCGACAAAGCTCGTTTCCCTGATCCGAAAGGAATGGTAGATTCTATTCATGCCCTGAATGCCAAGATGATGATTTCCGTTTGGCCGAAATTCTATATGACTACGGAACATTATAAAGAGTTTGATGAAAAAGGCTGGATGTATCAGCAGGCCGTTAAAGACAGCATTCGTGACTGGATTGGTCCCGGCTACATCGGTTCTTTCTATGATGCTTATGCTGAGGGTGCACGGAAGCTGTTCTGGAAACAGATGGAAGATCATCTTTATCCCCTCGGAATTGATGCCTGGTGGATGGATGCCAGTGAACCGAATGTACGCGACTGTACGGATTTGGCTTACCGGAAAGCTTTGTGTGGTCCGACTGCTCTCGGTCCGTCCGACCAATATTTCAATGCGTATGCGTTGATGAATGCTGAGGCTATTTATGACGGACAACGTGCCG
>ERZ1504776.156-NODE-156-length-34605-cov-11.330854_pt1 | contig 34605 bp, 26 predicted proteins | sample MGYA00572317_ERZ1504776 | MGnify/ENA primary metagenome ERZ1504776 (study PRJEB39906, sample SAMEA3182089) | gut metagenome | biome: human; feature: gut; material: Stool; isolation source: human stools | place: Canada | collected 2013-02-04 ... | reverse complement strand
ACGGATAATGGCGGCGAGTTTGCCTGCCATGAACTCATAGAGAAAAAATTAAGAGAATGCCAATAAGCCGGTTAGGCAGTACATCCCAAAAGGCACTGATTTTAATACGGTGAGCGAGCGTTTCGTCATGGAGATACAGAAGAAGATCAACCGTAGGCCTCGGGAAAAGCTGGGCTTCAGAAGCCCCAAAGAGTATTTTTTCGAGAAATGGGAGCAACAAAAACGGGTGGTATAAATACCACCCGTACAAAAAGCCTTACTAATCATAGCCTGGCTTTGGTCAATAATTCTTTTTGTTTTTGCTGTCAAGGTTTCGGTTTCTTTTCATAGTTAGAGTTTTAATATGCACAAATGTAAACGATTATTTTAAAGTTTGCAAATCTTTATTGATTTTTCTTTTAATAATGACGATTTTTGGATGAATTTCATTTTTATGACTATAATTGCACTTGCTTGTTGACTCTACCTTGTCACATAATTTTTATGAATAAGAAAAAAAATTTAATTTTGCGGTAAAATAGCCTACTTATAAATAGCATCCACGACGGAAAGCCGGCATGGAGTTAACATCTCAGTGTACGCAATTCGTCTCGATTTCGGCATCCGTAGTGGAGTTATCACAATCCGCTACGAATGTTTTACGAGGTATCAAGACCTCACAATAGCATAACAGTATGGAGATAATAAACATAAATGGTACCGACAGAAAGTTATATGAGCTGGTAGCCCCTCTTGTAATGAATCCTGCCATACTCCGACAAAACAACAATTATCCATTCAAGACTTCTCGCCGCCACCGTTGGTTCATAGCTTTGGACAACGATAGCAGTGTCGCCGGATTTCTCCCTGTAAGAAATACCACTGGCAGGCCATACATAGACAACTATTATATCCGTGGAGACCGGGAAGATACAATAGAAATGCTTTTGGATGCAGCCAAGAAAGAGCCGGAATATGAAAGAACACTGACGGCATTGGTGCATAAACGTCATGTCATCGCTTTCGAGAAAAACGGTTTTAGCACCTTCCTTGAATGGAAGAATTACCACAAGATGGATTATAACGGAAAGACATGATACGACGACTTAACGTATATGAAGCGACTATGGCCCGTCTGAAAGTTATATTCGACCATTTCGACTATGTTTATGTGTCTTTCTCGGGAGGTAAAGACAGCGGCGTATTGCTTAACCTTTGTGTAGGGTATATACGGAAGTATGCTCCCTGCCGGAAGCTGGGGGTGTTTCACATGGATTATGAGGCACAATACCGCCAGACGACGGAATATGTGAAGCGTACTCTTGAGGCAAACCGTGATATCCTTGAAGTGTTCCATTGCTGCGTGCCGTTCAAAGTTACCACCTGCACATCCATGTACCAGTCATATTGGCGGCCGTGGGAAGAGAGCAAGCGGGAAATGTGGGTTCGAGAGATACCGGAAGGATGTTATACCGCCGGAGATTTCTCGTTTTTTAATGATGAGTTGTGGGATTATGATTTCCAATTGCTGTTCGTCCCTTGGCTTCGCAAGCGCAAAAAGTGCAGACGTATATGCTGTCTGGTCGGCATTCGCACGCAAGAGAGCTACAACCGGTGGCGGGCGATACATAGCGACAAGAACTACAAGCATTTGTTTAATTACAAATGGACGCGGCGCATAGACCGTGATATCTACAACGCCTATCCTTTGTATGACTGGAAGGTCACCGATATATGGACTGCCAACGGCAAGTTCGGGTGGGACTACAACCGGCTGTATGATTTGTACTATTGGGCCGGGGTACCATTAGGGCGGCAACGTGTGGCAAGCCCATTCATTTCCGAAGCCATACAGTCGTTATCGCTATATCGGGTGATAGACCCCGATATGTGGGGAAGAATGGTAAGCCGCGTGAACGGCGTGAATTTTGCCGGGATGTACGGCAGGACGATGGCTATGGGATGGAAATCGATAAAATGCCCACCGGGATTCTCTTGGCAAGAGTACATGCGCTTCCTTTTGGACACACTGCCCGCAGCAACGAGGCGCAACTACCTTGACAAGCTTGACGTGAGCATTCGTTTCTGGCGCAACAGGGGAGGTTGCCTCTCGGAAGAAGTCATCAACAAACTACGTGCAGCCGGAGTGGAGTTCTCTGTTGGGAAGCCCTCGGCTTATCGGACGGACAAGCTGCCCGTTAGAATGGAGTATCTTGATGACATCGACATTGAGGAATTCAGGGAGATACCCACCTACAAGCGTATGTGCATTTGCATACTGAAGAATGATCATGTGTGTAAGTACATGGGGTTCTCGTTGACTAAAAAGGAAAAGGAGTTGAGAGAAAAAGTGATGAGAAAATATAATTCATTGAAGCATGGAAAATTTTAAGAGTCCGGTCTACAATGTCATTGCGGTGCCAATCGAAAAAGTGGTGGCCAACAACTATAATCCGAACGTGGTGGCACCTCCGGAAATGAAATTGCTGGAACTTTCGATATGGGAAGATGGCTATACGATGCCCTGCGTATGCTATTACCTCAAGGAGGAAGACAAATATGAAATCGTGGACGGGTTCCACCGTTATCTTGTGATGAAGACCTCGGAACGGATATACGACCGTGAGCACGGTATGCTTCCCGTGGCGGTGATAGACAAGGAGCTGTCGGGGCGTATGGCGTCAACTATCCGTCACAACCGAGCAAGAGGCACACACTCGGTGGAACTGATGTGCAACATTGTGTCGGAGCTGGTGCAGTCGGGGATGTCTGATGCCTGGATCAGGCAACATATCGGGATGTCAAAGGATGAACTATTACGTATGAAGCAGATCTCGGGGATTGCCGACCTGTTTGCGGACAAGGAATTCGGTGGTTCGGACGATTGGCTGGAAGAATGAGCAAAGAAATACCGCATAAAAGATTTATTTTGTCATTCTTACCACGAGGTATTCCATGACAATATTTTAGCTGTATCTTCCCAGAGATGGATTCCCATATTTTTTGTCGCACAAACTAAAGGATAGATATATTACTCCGTATGCTCTGCACAAACGACCAAACTGTCTCCTGAGAATACAAGTTTCTCAAATTTTATTTTCAGCCAAGATATGATGGAAGAAAAATCATTGGGAATAAACATTATAAAGAATATCCTTGTCATTATTTCTAAGACATGAATCCAGTTTGGTTCTTCATTAATTTAGGGGTATCATTCTGTATTATAGCAGAAAAAAATAAAATGAAAATTTTTCAAACCAACGATTTGATATTTTGAATAACAATCGGAAAGAATATGTCTACTGCGAATGTAAGTTTTTCCTAAAATCGTGGATTGTGGAAAGAATATTTGTATGGTTTTATAATTTCCAACGATTCTTTTCTTTAAATTCATTGTTGAATTTACGTAACTCTGTTGTTAAAATGGCGACTTTCACAAGCCGCCATTGCCAATAAGGATTCGCAATTAGTGTGTCTATCCTTAAGAATGTAGATATTGCGTATGTATTTATTTCACGCCACTACGCTTGTCCCACCACATCTGTTTGCCCCAGACATAATCTTGGATGCCTTGAGCAGCAACCGTTACGTTTGCCTCGTTATACAAATATTCGTTTTGTGGGTAAGGGAAACGGAACGGAACATCGTTGTGTATGCCTTTATAAGTTGAACGTGCGCCCGGATATTGTGGAGTGACTCCGTCCGCAGCTTTGGCAGTGTGAATATAAGTCGGATAGCCAGTTCTGCGATACAATGACCAAGCCTCGATATTTTGCTTGAACAGAGCGACCCACCATTCAAAATACAGACGATCTTTTGTTCCATCCCACTTGCCTTTCCCTGCCAGATAGACATCGGTGGCATCACTATCCAGATCGTTGTCTTCCATGGAAAGACGTACACCTTGTTCATAAGCTTCTTCCGCACTCATTGGAACATTCCAACCATTCAAAGCTGCTTCAGCCATGATAAAATAGTTTTCACATGCCCGATAAAAAGGAGAGAAACCTGCTGGGTCTTCGCGATATTTAACCCCGATACGTGATATGTCATGGATCGACGCGGGAGCTGCGATGGCTCCATTCTCAAATCCGCGATATTCGCCATCGTTCTTTGCTGGTTTTGCCACAACTGCCAAACGAGGATCTTCCATCTTTTTCAGGTGGTCAATAAAAATTTCAGCCATGCCATCGTCGTCACGTGTTCTAAAATTATTGTAATAACGTTCAAAATAATCGCCAGAACCTTGCCACCAAAAATAAGCATTGTCCTCGCATTCGGTGATATACGGATATTGGGAAGGATTCGATAGAATTTGTTCAACAACACTTTGAGATTCCGAATAAACACTAGATATGCGCATAGCAACACGCAAACGCAGGGAGTTGCAAAATTTCTGCCATTTTCCAACATTACCATTATACAAGAAATCCCCTTCACCAAGAACATCACTGCCTAAGCCGTCGGCCCAACTGTCCGCCACAGCTTTCAAATTTGCCAATATCTGAGGATAAATGTCCGATTGTGCATCATAAGAAGCTTTCAAGATGCCTCCTGCCTCCGGTGCACCCTTAAAAGCTTGAGAATAGGGTATGTCGCCAAAACAGTCTGTACACATCAAAATCAGATAGCTTTGCATAAGCATACAGACATTTCGCATATTTTTATTCCCTTCCGGTTCTGCTTCCGTCTGGTCCAAAATGTCCTGTAGCTGCGTATATCCCCAATAAGTTTGATACCAACGGTTCCCATATGTATTGTTAGAGGGAATATAGCCCCCATAATTGTTCAGATACTGGACTTCCGACACATAGCCCGCCCACTGGGCTATATCTAGGTCACCTCCATACTGATCTGCTGTTCTGCGTAATACATCAGCCAACATGTTCGTGTAAGGTACTTTACTATATGCGTCTGGATCGGTGTTTATTTCTTCAAAGGATCTTGTACATCCTGTGGCAACCATCGCAGCGAGTGAGACTGCCCAAATTTTATACTTATTGCTCATAATTTGATAATTTACTAGTTAAAACGTCAAACCTAACTTAAGACCGAAACTGCGTGAGCCCGGGGTTGAAGATTGTTCTAAGCCAACACCACGGCTATCGCTTGCCACACCACCCGATTCAGGATCGAGACGTAACGTATTGGAAGAGTGTACCCAAAGCAAAGCCAAGTTTGTTCCGATCAAAGATATTGTCGCACGATTGAAATATTTCGTCTTGTTCAGGATTGATTTCGGAACATCATACGAAATATAAGCTTCTCGTAGCTTCAAAAACGAGCCGTCGAAAACATACATTTCTGCTACGTTATTTCCATTAAACCAAGAAAAAGCATCGGTTTCAATCGTATTTTCCACATAATGCCCACTTGCATCTGGCATAACGAAACGTTCGTTCGTCAAAACATCCTTACCTGCAACGATAGGCCGTTCACGAATGCCGTTATCCGCTGTTACTTTAGCTACACCTGTCTGATAAGAATGAGACATCGTCTGCGACCAGATGTCACCGCCAATGCGTAAATCAAGTAAGAAACCGAATCCGAAATTCTTGTATGTGAAGTCATGGCGCCATCCCATCATGAAATCAGGAGTCACATTTCCCATTACTTTCGATGCTTCCTTATCCAAAGCTCCGTTTGCCAGTAATTTGATCGCACCAATTTGGTCTGCTGTAGCTCTTCCGGCTTCCACATCATCCAAAGTTACACGTTTAAAACCTTCGCCGACCAATGCTCCCCATTTCTCACCGACTTTCGCCTGAGTCGCAATACCCCAAGTCCAACCTAATCCATAGGTATCCAACAACGGTTTTCCTGTTTCTGGATCGTTATACAACTCGATGACTTTACTCTTGTCTTTGGCAAAATTCAAAGTGGAACTCCAAGTGAAACCGTCTTTCTTGTTACGAATAATGTCTCCCCTTACCTGAAGTTCAACACCTTTGTTGTCAATCCGCCCCGCATTAACCAACATAGATCCGAAGCCAACTACGTTAGAGGTCGATACCGATAATATCTGGTCTTTGGTCTGCTTTTGGTAGTATGCCAAATCGAAATGCAAGCGGTCATCGAATAAACCAACTTCTGTACCGATCTCCCAAGTTGTAATACTCTCAGGCTTCAAATTATAATTGGGATAACTGAAACTTTTATACATCTGCGATACACCGTTGAAAGAAGACGACTCGGCATAATAATAATAGCTATTACGATAAGCCGATGTGGCTGAACCAATCTGCGCGATACCACCACGCAATTTCCAGAAAGTTAATACATCGTTCTGTAAATTCTCAAATGAAGCGGTCGGAATCCAACTCAAACTGACAGACGGATAGAAGAAAGCTTCGCGGATCGTAGAACTCCAATCGTTACGGGCGCTGACATCCATGTACAACTGGTTTCTCCAACCCAAAGAGGCATTGGCATACACTGAGTTCGAACGGATATGGCTATGGTCCATATCGGCAGTGACAGTACCGGATGCATTCGCCATAGTATAAACACCACGGACTGTCAAAGCTTGGGCTCCGATCTGGTGTGTTTCGTAACTCAAGTCGCGATAATTGGCACCTACAACTCCACTCAAGTTGAAATCACCGAAAGTCTTGTTGACCGTACCGATGATATCCGCATTCAATTCCGTATTGGAAGTATTACGCTGAAAGAATGCACCGTCAGGATAGTCTCCACGGTCATAGTAGTGGCGTTCGAATGTCTTGGCATTGTAATAATCCACACCGACACGCCCTTCGAATTTTAACCATTCAAAAGGCTGATAAAACAAAGATGATTTCGCAAAAACACGATCCCGTTGATAGCTGTTTGTATTTTCATTCACCGTAAAATAAGGATTCATGTGCCACTGGTCAATCCAATTATAATAAGTATAGTTGCCCGCGGCATCTTTCTGATCCCAGTTGTCTTTCAAAGATTTCATGTTGACTTGACGACCTGCCCATGTTACCAATGAAACGACTGGGTTATTGCTCCCATAACCTTGTCCGACAAGGTTGTCACTTTCGGTACGGGTATAATTGGCAGAAAGATTGAAAGAAACATATTTGTTCAATTTCATATCCGTATTCAACTGACCTGAATACTTTTTCTGGTCTGTGTTTGGAATCGTTCCTTTTTGGTCACGATAGGAGAGTGAAGCACGCGTAGTCACTCTTTCACCCTTTGCCTGTACAGATACAACGTGGTTCATGGTTAACCCTGTCTGGAAAAAATCTTTTACGTTGTTCGGACGGGAAACCCAGTCCACGTATTCTCCATTACTATCGAACTGACTTATTTTTAGCCCAACATCCAAACGAGGTCCCCATGACATATCCTCTTGACCGACTCCCGTATTATAGTCATAACCATATTTGATGGCATAATCTTGATAGCTTAAATCTGAATGATCTCCATATTTCCAATAATATTCTTCGCCGTATAATCCCTGGCCATACAAATTTTGAAATTTGGGAAGATTGGCAACCCGATCCATTGTCACGTTCATATCATAGGAAATAGTCACGCCGTTTGAATTTTTTCCTGATTTGGTTGTAATCAGGATGACTCCGTTTCCTGCACGCATTCCGTACAAGGCAGCTGATCCTCCTTTCAGTACAGAAATAGATTCAATGTCCTCAGGGTTGATATCGTTCAGACCAGAGCCATAGTCGACACCATTATATGCGTTATCTCCTGAACGTTGTGTATCATTGGCAATAGGTACACCATCCACAACAATCAACGGCTGTTGGTCTGCGCTCAAAGATGAGTTTCCACGTACGGAAATACGAGACGAAGCTCCGACTGACCCTCCGAACTGGTTCACTTGTACGCCAGCGACCTTACCACTCAACGAGCTTGTCAAGGACGCACTTCCTGCTTTTGTCAACTCATCCGATTTTACTTCTTGAATTGCATATCCTAATGACTTTTTCTCGCGATTCAAGCCCATAGCCGTTACCACTACCTCCTCCAAACTTTGAGAATCGGATTCAAGCATGATCTTTAAATTGTCTTTTATTGCCACTTCTTGTGTTTTCATCCCCAAATAAGAAATAACCAATGTTTTCGCAGAAGATGGTATTTCTAGATGAAAAACTCCGTCCAAATCGGTAACAATACCAATCTGAGTTCCCCTTACAACTACAGCAGCACCAACCACAGGTTCATTATCCTCGGCAGAAACTACTGTACCAGTAATTTTACGATTCTGAGCCAATACTATGTTCATGCTTGTTACCAAACACAACATAAGAAAAAATACTCGTTTCATAGACACTTTGTATTAATGTTAAAAAATAAATTTAAATGCAGATAGTGTAGTTCTTGCAGAACTATGTCCAATTATGAAACAAATATTAAATGTATGAGCGTATATGGAACCGGATATAGCTTTTATTGAACTAACAAAAAATCAGCAAAAGAAGGATAAAGTATCAATTCGTTATTTTTTACTATTTAAATTATTTTTTTTGATTAAATATTGCTAGTATTTGATTTATTCCTATATTTGCAAGTGTATTAACAACTACTTGTTATTAATCACAAAGATTAATTTGGATTAATAAAGAAAGGTTAGAGTAGCGATTTGTTGCATTTCTATTTTACCATAGTTCTGCAAGAACTATGGTCTAAACATGAACATCTTTTTTTAATTACTTCTAAATCGTTTATAATTCTAATTAAATGGAAAAAACTTTTTATTTTCCATTCCATGCAGATTATTTCTAAAGTGCTTAATTTTCGCTTTAAGTACTCCCACCAGTGCTATTGTTACGAAATTCAGGATTTTGTAATAATATTACTTATAAAAAATTGCGGTAATGACGTTGAAGTACTTTTGCCGAGAAACATACACCTCGTTGTGCCACCATCATACTATAGAAGATTTCTGCTTACCCTTATAAATCTTCATTGAGCTTAACTATACAGCCTTCTGGTTTCACGGGGGGGGGTAAGATGACAAAAACAATCATATAAGCATTCCTCCCCCTCCGTAGTAGAAAAATGTATAACATTGAAAAATATTAGATTTCTATAGTAAGAAAATATACATTAAATCGTTTAGATTTTTATATCAAATATGTGCGCACGTAACGCGTACGCATGTGCAAAAAATAATTGAATCAAACTCTAATGTTTGTTTTTTAGTTCGATAAGAATGTAACAAAGATCATAACTTTATGCAGAACAAGTTGGAAGAGCCAGACGAGAATGAGACGCGTTCCATCTCTCCCAAGAGGAACTGAAACATAAGTTTGGCAGCTGCAAAGAGCGCAAGCAACGGTATGAGACTTATCGTGACATATGGAAAGAACGGAGAATCCCAGTTGTCCTTGACTGCCCCCAGGAGCCCGTCTGATGAAACAGTTTTTTGCGTATGTTACAACATCTAGACCGCAATTGATGCAGAAAGCCATCTGATCGCCTACTTCGAGATGACAAGTAACCCGGCGGATCACGGTCTTCTGACCAAGTATCTTCGAAAGTCAAAGAGGAATACGGTATAAACATACTTGATCCGTAGCAGACAAAGGATACGAGGATCCTGCCGACACGAGCGAAGCTTTGGCGGCAGGCATCGTCCCCAACGTGGTGTCTTGAAGTGGGGCGGATACCGTGGGAGTCTCGTATGAATGTCGGGAATCAGAGATAACCGATACCCCGTGCCAAAGTTCAAAACCAGAAGATATCCGAATCTGCCTGCAAGCTGGTATCATACCGAACGTATATGCCGGAATCTTCGTCAATGCTACCATTAAGGAAGCCAGTTCCTTTACAAATGGGGATCATCATACGGACGTGGAAATTCTTTGCATGTCCCCGAAGCAAATGCGAAAAAAAGCCATGAAAGACTATTTTGTACGAGACGTGCAACGAATCTGGTCTATTGTCCTGCCGGAAAGATCCTGCGGCTAAAAGTCCCTGAAAAAAGACGGGAGAATAAGGTCTAGCAACAAACTTTATTGTAAGCGTTGTACCCGCAAATGTACCCGGGTAGATTTTAAGGAAGCCAATTTTAACAAAAATATCCTGATTATGAGAGCCACGTCTACCTGTAGCCCCGGCAACGGGATTCCTTTTCCTTACAGGTATCGAAGGATGAAAGTGCTGAAAAAAGGTTTGTTATACTTCCCATTTGGATGTGAAAGAACTTGAACAGCGTAAATGCTTGTCGGAGCATCCTTTTGGCACAATCAAGCGAGGTTAACTCCTATTTTTCCCTTTTGAAGGGAAAAGACAAGGTGGAAACCGAAACAGCACTCTTTTACTTGTCGTACAATATATGGCGTGCTATCAACATGGTCGGAGTTCCGAAATTAATGGTTACAATCCCATAATAGGGGTAGAAATACACCTTCATAGGCTTTATATAGATGAAAATGACTGTAAATAACGAATTATTCTCTGAGAAAATATACCGGAAGGGAAGGTGTGTTGGGGACAGGAAAATCACCTCTAATCCCTTTGATAATGAGAAGAGGCGGACGATCAAGGGGGCATATGTTTACGACTCTTTTTAAGATAGAAATACTTAAAACAGTGGTAGTTGGAATCGTGGAAAAGTATCATGATGAGCATGATCTTGATCTTGGATAGTGTGCCGTCCCAATAATAGGGGTATTTTTCTGTGGAGTTAAGCATATATTTTACCATCATTGCATCAAAAAACTTGCAGACATCATCTGTCATACAAAACAATTCAGTAACTTTGTCTTTAGTGATCATAACGATTACTATTTGTAATTATCTGTATTTCAGTATTATAAAATTACAATAATTTTTACTTATCATCAATTTTCAAGTCGTTTTTATAATTCGTAGAACTCACGTTAATTACTTTCATATACATATAGCTCATTTACTACCCTGCCAAAAAGAATAAAAATGAAGTTCCTTTTACATTAATTTTTGATAATTCCTGATTAGATATTCCCTAAATAATGCTTTTCGAGATATCCATTGAATTTAATTTTGTATTGGTTGCCAATCGGGATATAGATGTCCTTGCCATATATGATGCGGTTGTTGGCGACAGCCGTTATCTTTTCCAGGTTAACGATGTAAGAGCGGTGTACGCGCATAAATTTTTCTGCCGGTAGGCGTTCTTCCAGTTTCTTCATGCTTAGTAAAGTCATGATCGGCTTCTGGTCTTCGAGGAAGATACGGATATATTCGTTCTGGCTCTCCATGTAAATGATTTTATTCATATCCAACCGGATCATCTTATAGTCTGCCTTGATAAACAGATTGTTCTTGTCATTTTCTGCTGGAACTTCCGGATATGTAGGTAAAGGGTTCTGCTGGATTTTTGCCTGTAGTTCGTACTGGTGCAACGCTTTATAGGCTGCTTTCAGGAACTCGTTGTAGCCGAATGGTTTCAGCAAGTAGTCGAGGGCATTTACCCGGAATCCCTCTATGGCATATTCTGCATATGCTGTTGTGAAGATTATGATCGGATTGTAGACCAGTGACTTAACAAAGTCTACCCCGTTCAGGTCGGGCACGTTAATATCGGCAAAGATGAGGTCTACCGGATCTTTCGCCAATAGGTCGAGCGCTTCAAGGGCACTATTGCAGGCTTTGACCAGTTCGAGGAAAGGGACTTTCTCTATATACCCCGTCAGTTGGACAAGTGCCAGGGGTTCATCATCTATCGTAATGCATCGTATCATAATTGTATAGGTATTATTAGAAGGACATGATATTGGTCATCTTTATTTTCTATATGTAGTGTATAATTGGTATCGTAAAGCAGGCGAAGGCGTTTTCGGGTGTTTTCTAGGCCGATCCCCGTCTCTCCTATTTTCTTTGTATGGCAGTAGCTGTTTATGATCAGACAGTGTAGTTCCGTTTCTTTGATCTCCATGGAAAGATGGATAAACGATTCGTTCTTATAGCTGATGCCGTGTTTGAAAGCGTTTTCCAAAAAAGAGATGAAAAGTAGAGGGGGAATCTGCGTATTAGGGATTTCACCGGGCAGGGAAATACGGATGTCCACCTGCTCCGTGTACCGGATTTTCATCAGTTCGATATAGTTGGAGAGGAAATGTATCTCTTTGTCCAGCGATACGGAAGGTAGAGAAGTATCGTAGAGAACATATCGCATGATTTTGGATAGTTCCAGTACGGTCTTCTGTGCCTTTTCCTTGTCGATGTCGATCAGAGCATGGATATTATTGAGTGTGTTCATGAAGAAATGCGGATTGATCTGGTGCTTCAGGTAGGCAAGTTCCACTTCGAAAGTCTGCTTTTCCAAACTTTTCATCCGGTGGTCGTCGCGAATGGACTTGAACAGGAACTTGATCGCCATGTTTACTCCGATGATCAAGATGACGATTAAGAAGTGAGGTGCTATAAAAGGAGGTAATCGGAAACTTCCCTGATTGGGCTGATTGTCCTGTTTGAGTCGATGGTCGGGTATTTGAGGATCGGACCGCTGCATCCTTTTCGGGGGCATCGGTGGTCGTTGTCCTTGTGCTTGTTCCTGATTGCGGTTTTCCCTAGGCGGGCGGTTATCGGGTATCTCCTGCCCAGGCATGTTTTTGATGCAACAGATGATCGTCAGTCCTATCGCACAAATTGTGAATAAGAGATATAGCCACGATTTCTTACGGATCAGCAAGAACGGAAGCAGGATGTAGTTATTGACTAAAAACAAGATCAGGAGAGGGCAGATCATCTTCCAGGCATGAAACGCCGGTTCCCAGTCTACTTCGGAGGTATTCTCCAACTGGTCGATGTTCCATAAAGGCATGACTAAAACCACTACCCAGATGACCAGATAGATGAAATTTTCTAATAGTTGAAGCCTGCGTTCCTGTTTTTCCATTTGGTAACCCTTTTATACTGGAATCGTTTTGTCAAAGATACGTATTTGTCAAAAACTGGAATGAAAAATCAACGAACAGGGATATTTTATCGACGAAACGGGATATTTAAAAAAGGCCGACCATCACTGGCAGGCCTTTATCCTTCATTCATGTGTCAAAAAAATCTACCTAATCAGAGAGTGAATGTATAATATCATCTGTTGTTATCGAAAAGTTCTGGTTCTGATTGATCCTTTCCACCACCAAGTTACCGATGCGCCGGGCACTGGCTTCTGAAGGGAAGGGGCGAAGTGAATCAATTGCGGGAATGGTGGGCTGGTAGATCATCACTTTCTTGTTCATCAGAACTTTGTACCCCCAACCATCCCCCAATTGAAACGTCTGCAACTCAGGTTGCATCTCGTTCCGGGACCCCATTTCCCGGAAACGAAAACAAAAAAGAATCAGTAACAACGGCAGCAGTATGATCAGGCTGCCGAGAACCTTCCTGCCTTTTCTCATCATCGCGTTCATCATCAATTGTCATTCGGATCATAATCGTAAGGATGCAGTTCCCAGATATCGTCGAACCGGTAGGTACCGCTTTTGCCCGTTGCTATATAGCCTCTTGTTCCATTGGAGAAAGAGACTGCTACTGTACGTGCCGACCCTTTGAAGTCGTGCACTTGCTCCCACAGGTCGGTGGAAGGATAGTATTTCCAGGTGTCGCTGCGGACCCCTCCGCTTTCCCCGCAGGTCAGATATGCTGCGCCGTCAATGACGAAAGTGCTGGCATTCATGCGTACAATGCTGTAATCGTCGTCATAGTCTTCGTCTGAGGTGTTGGCTATGTCGCGCAGTTGCGTCCATTGGCCTGCTGCTGGATCGAATTTCCAAAAGTCGTCGACATATTCGCCGTTGTTGACACCTCCGCAAACGTAAGCGATATCGTCAACCACGAAGCTAGATGCTCCCTGGCGTTTGCTGCCTCCGATGCTGACGATCTGTGTCCACGTGTCTGTGGCTGGGTTAAACGAATAGAAATCTTTCAGGTAGTTCCCGTCATAGCCGGCCCCGATATATCCTTTGCCGGATACTCCGAAAGATACGGCATCGTAGCGTCCCGAACCGGGAAAATCGGCTTTTCGTGTCCAGTTGTTGGTTGCCGGATCGTATTCCCAGAAGTCGTTCAGCTTGTTTTCGCCATCGTAGCCAGTTCCGAAATATCCTTTGTTGTCGGTAGCGAAAGCCGTTCCGTTGCTGCGGGCTGTTCCGGGAAAACTGGCTTTCTGTGTCCAGGCATCCGTTGTCATATCGTATTCCCATAAATCGCTCAGGCGGGTGTTGCTTTTGCTACCATCGTATCCGCAGACCAGGTATCCTTTGTCTCCGATGGAAAAGCTGGAGGCTTCTCCGCGGGCAAGTCCGTCGAAATCGGAAGTACGGACCCAGTTGCCGATCAAGTCTTCATCGTCGTCATCGCTACAGGATACCGTGATGATGGGAGACAATGCTATCAAGAACGTAAATAAATTTTTTTGTGTCATTCCTAAACGTGTTCTTTATTGTTTACGGATGCAAAAGAACGAAGCTTTCCCTTTTCCAGCAAATTAAATCGATAAACCGACTTTCTTGTCCGGTGAATGGGCGAATCAGATGGATAAAAGCTGTTTTTGCCTTTGGAAAGACGTTGGCAGGGCGACACTGGCCTTTAGTTGAGAGAAATGGGCCATTGGCAGGTTCTTCTTGCAGGACAGGGCGGAATTGAAGTTCTTTGCAAACCTGAAATATAATTATGTGTATGAATAAAATTCTGATTCCTTTTTGGCTGCTCCTGCTGTGCAGTGCTCTCTTTTCTTGCTACGACGAGGAAAACAGTTACGGAGATGACTTGGTCGACAGCGCTTTTCGTAATATCAGTGTCGATAGTTGCACTGTGACGGTCACATCTACCATAATTGACTCGCTGGAAACGAACGGACAGGGGCTTGCCCTTGTCGGCCAATACACTCATTCGCTCTGGGGGACAGTCTCTTCCTGCGCCTACCTGCCTTATTCGGTTCCGACCTATAGCACGGAAGCTGACGAAGAGGTCCGGTTAGATTCTCTTGTGCTGGCCTTGTCTTATGGGGGCTATTCGATCGGTGACACGATGCAACCGATGCGTCTCACAGTGCACCGCCTGTTAGAGAAGGTAATCCTGAACGACAATGACTACCTGTATAACAATTCTTCCTTTGCCTATGATCCGGAACCGATCGCAGCCTGTACATTCAAGCCGAAGCCGGGTGATAGTGAGCGGTTGGAAATCCGTTTGCCGGATGAGTTGGGAGAGGACATGCTCACCCGATTGCATAACCGTGACGATGCGCTGTCGGATGACCGTTTTGAGGATTATTTCAAAGGCTTGGTCATCATTCCCGACCTCGGAGTATGCCGGAACATTGTTTCGTTCGGCGTTGGCGATACGGCTTCTGCTCTGATTCTGCGTTATAGTATTGAAGATGCAGTAGCGCAGGAAGCCGAGTGTGTGATTAGTCCTAAAACCAAGACACAGTTCTATCATGTTGACCACGACCGCACGGGAACGGTTATGGAAGGTCTTCTGACGAAGAATGTCGAAGTTGCTTCCTCCAGCTTGGAGAACCGGGGCATCCTGTTCGCGGGGATTGGTTGGTATAGTCGTCTTGGTTTTCCGCATCTGAATGAGATATTACAGCAAGGAGAACGCGTTTCGATCGAATCCGCTTATCTGAAGATTTATCCGGAGCCGGGTACCTGGTCTGAGTTTAACACTCTTCCCGACAGCCTTTTTCTTTATATTATAGATGAAAATAATGTCGTGACGGATGCTGTTACTGATTACTTGGGGACTGAACTCCAGGGCGGAACGCTGGTTAAAGATGACAGTTTTGTCGAGAACACTTATTACTATTTCGATATCAGTACCTTCTTACAGGAAGAGTTAGGAGCTTTTGGTAAGTATAAACATAATCTGCAACTTGTTTTCAAAGAAGACACCTACACTCAAACGTTCCGTAATCTTACTTTCAGCGATCAGGAAGGGAAGTCTCCCATTGTCTTACAACTAACCTATAAAATTTATGAGAGCTATTAAGTATGGATCGCTGTTGGGGCTGTCTTTGCTCCCTTTTTTAATGGGGGCGCAGAATGTGATGACTTCTTCTCCCTACTCCATGTTCGGAGTGGGAGAGATCATGACCAGTTTGTATGGATCCAATGCCGGTATGGGTGGTGTTGCGATCGGTATGCGCGGAAAGATGCTTATCAATACGGATAATCCTGCCGGGCTGGCTGGGCTCGATACGTGCCGCTTGTTTGCTGAAGCATCTGCCTTTGCCAAATGGGAATCCTACCAGTCGAAGGGGGAAGATAACCAAACTTTTACCGGCAACTTTTCGCGCTTTGCGCTGGCAGGGCGTATCCTGCCTCGCTGGTACATGGCGGGAGGATTGGCTCCTTACAGCTCGGTCGGCTATTATTTTCAGAGTACGCAGGAGTTGGAAGGTTCTCCCGGTTCCTATTATACGAGCACTTTCTCCGGCGATGGTGGTTTGTCGAAGGTTTATCTTTCGAATGCTTTTAAGCTATTGCCCTTTTTGTCGATTGGGATCAACTTGGGATATATTTTCGGGAACATGACACAGACGGAGGCCCAGAGTACGATGTCTGTTTCCCAAAAACTGTTCGGGCAGTCTTTCTCAGCTGATTTCGGCGTGCAGTATTCTTATCGTATAGGACATGTACTGAATCTTACGTTGGGGGCGGTTTACGGCTTGCCTCAGACGATACGGATGGAAAAGACAAAGACAATAACGGAAAGCTCCTCCGAAAACAGTTACAATATGAGAAGGGTTAGCCAGACCTTGCCGCAATATATCGAGGCCGGTGTCTCCGTAGAATATAGGAAGATGACGTATGCGTTCGACTACCTGTTTCGCCAATACAGCTCATTGACTTCGGCAGACAGCCGTGTCACGTTCCATGACTCGCACGAATTGCGTGTCGGTGTCTGCTATTTCCCGGATGGCTATGGCTCTTCGAGTATCTGGAAACGGATGGACTATAAAGCTGGAGTTGAGATAGCATTTCCTTATTACATGCAGCTCAGAGGACAGTCGGGGCTTTCTTGGCGTGTCAGTGCCGGCTTGGGCTTCCCGCTGATGAACGGGCAGCTTCACACGTCTTTTTTCTACGACCGTGTTGAGTTGGGCGGTCGGATGCTGAAGCGCGGGATAACGGGTTTTACCGTTACTTATACGTTGAGCGAACTGTTTTATAAGGTCAAATTATGAGATTAGTCTCGATTTGTTAGCTCTTCTACTGTAGTTTGGGATTTCAGAGATATTCGTAATTGACTTATTAATTAGGAAGCCCAGTTCTAGTGATAAGATATTGCTTTGCATATTATTTAGGGACATTCGGGAAATGACATAAATTTAGCCAACTAATACCCGAGTAGAGAAGCCACATCTTTTTATTGCCGGACTTCCGGCATGGCCTCATCCATGCGTGAAGAGGAGTTTTTTCTTTCATCGCAACGTTCCTTTTACATTCCCCAAAGGGGTAGTATGCAAATTCTGCCGATGCATTATTTTGCAGTTTTTTCGGTAAATATTATTTTTGTTCCCCAAAAACTGTCTGCCATGGTGCCGTGTATCAAGGAAAAGACCCCGAATTCGGCGGACGACAAGGTCTCCCTTCACCCGAGAAAGGCACCTGCCTGATGCGCGGGAGAGCCAATATCTTCAGGAAGAATTTCAGAACGGTATGATTCAACAGGTATTCAAACTGCCTGGACATTGGGTTCGGATATGTGTTTTGACGGACACACTAAAACTTAATTAATAAAATTCAAACTGTAATGAAAAAATTATTTGCTTTATTGACTATGCCCGTAATGATGACGTTTGCGGCCTGCAGCGACAGCGACGAGGAAGCCGCGTGGAAACAACTGCCTACGGAGCCTATTTCCGGGGATAATGCAATGTTGACCGTCAATGGCGGTTCTACAACCGGAAGCGTGCAGCTGACAGCAACGAGTACCACGCAAGGTACTCTGCTTCTGACGAACGTACTGCCCGGATATGCAGAAATCTCGATGGACGTGACATTGTCCGGGCGTACGGACGGAACGTTCGACATTACGGGCGAAAAAGGGTTGACGACAGCTCCGTCGATGATTTCGAGGGCCGATGCAGAGTCTGTGATCTTCAACATTTCGGTAAGCGGTAACGTTACCCCCGAAGGAAAGGCCACCGTAAACCTGATTTCCGCATTGAGTACGGAAGCACAAGGCGGGTTGGCCGGAACATGGGATTTACTTAGTGAGGTTAAATTAAAGGAAGATGATGGCGCTATGACGATAGCTCCGCTTTGGGTCACGTGGAGCGCCTTAGATCCGGCACAGGCCAATGCGGAAGGATTTGTCCGGGGAGTGGGGACGTTCGGCAGTATGCCGCTGTATCAGGTTTTGCATTCGGTAACGTTCTCGACTGACGGAAGCATTATGGCGGAATACTGGTCTGGGAATGTCGATTTGCAGACTGCTATCTTCCAAGGCACGGTCACGGATCAAGAAACATTGATTACTACCTTCATCAATATCCATGAAGACGAGCCCTGGCTCGAATCGCCTAGGAACCTTGCATTCTGGTACGTCAAAGGCGACAATCTTTATGTCGTTCCGAACATCACGGCCATCCTTGCCCAGGTCGGGAAAGACAGCGGTTCTTCGGTCGATACGGGCAACCTTGACATTTCCGCGCTGCTTTCTAAATTAGGGGAATACGACATTACGCTTACTGCCGAACTGCTCTCTACCGTCACAGGATGGCTGCAAACGGGTATTCCCCTGAAATATGTGAAATCGAATGGAGCATTGAAACTCTATGTGGATAAGGAGATGTGTAGTCCTATTATCGAAGCCCTGCTGCCGGCATTGCCGAAATTGGATGAAATGATCGCAAAGTTAATCGCCGAGAATCCGGATGATCAGTCGATTCAAATGCTGCCAATGTTCCTTGCCATGCTCCAAATTAAAAATTTTGCCGACCTTGAACCGATCTGGAATAATAATACGGATGAGTTCGAGATTTCGCTGAACCTCACGGACAGCGCCTTGTAACCCGGAAGATGGTTCTGCATTTTCGTTTGACATATCAATGAGTGAAGACGGCATGTTGTACTTTTTCTTTGAGGCAAGGAAAAGATACCGGGAAAGAAACCGTATATGGGTACAATTGTCATGCGCCGTCCGGAAAATTTCCGGTTTTATTTCTTTCTGTTGCCTTTGCCTTCAACGTCACTTTTTCCTGCACACCGGCCTTACGCCTCCACTCCGTGCCGCATACGTAAGGCCGACACGAAACACTCCCGCACGTTCCCGACCGCCTTCCGGGAGACGAAATAGTTCCCTGCAATGATATTAAAGAATGCAGAGAGAAAAATCTGTTGGGAACAAAAATGAAGGTAACGACGATGTGTTGTTGGGAAAATATGGCTGGAGAATAAAAAAGTAATCGTAATATTAAATTTAAATGTATTATCGTTGATTGTATTTTGTACGATAAGTGTAATGGTTGTTGTTGGTTTTTAGGATTAAACCACTTGTATTGGAACGCTAAGTATCTCTGTTTCCAATCCGATGGAGGAATAGAATAATGTTATTTATAGGGCACTACATAGCTAAACTATCGCAGTGCCTTTATATTTGTAATGTCACTTTTTCAGTTCGAAGCCTAATCTGAGCCCGTCATACGAGTCCGTGATGCTGTTGATCGCGGATGCCGTGGAATTGACGCCCGATACCGCGCTTGTAACTGTTTTCAGCACGGACATCAGCTTGTCGGCCTTGAAGACGAGGCTCATGCTGTCACCGGTGACGGTCACGTATGCCATGGTCTTGATACCGAGTTTACTTTTCATCGTGACGGTCTTGGCATCGCTGTCAAAGGTATAAGTTCCGCTGGAGGTCTTTCCCTTGACGGTGCAGGAATAGGAGCCGTCCTCGCCGAAAGTGTACTGACAACCGTCCATCCCCACCTTCTCATATACCGCCTGTATTTTTTCCTCCACTTCCTTAGCGGCTACCTCCCCGCCGGCCTTCGCCAGCAGGTTGTCACTCTCGAACTGGCACTCCGGCCCCGCATACGTCCACGTTCCGATGATGGAGGACTCCGTGGTCGTCTTGTCGCCCACCACATTTTTCACCACACCGCTCAATACCGATTTCAAATCCTGCGCACCGGCATTCCCGGCCGCTACCGTCATGGTCAACGCCATGCACAAACATCTTAATGTAAAGTTCACGTTCATTTTCTTTTCAGTTTTAGTTTATATTATATTGACAATATACCTCGTAATTCTAGTCTCTTCCGTAAAACACGCGTCCCATCATTTCTCCCGGTCCAGCGTATGGAGACGCAGAAAGTCCAGAAACTGCTGCTTGTAGCTGTTGCCTATGGGAATCCTTTCCCCGCCGATGACTACGCGCATACGCTCGATCTCCTTCACCTTCTTTACGTTGACGATGTAGGAACGGTGCACCTGCATGAAGCAGGATGGGAGCTTCTCCTTTATCTGGCTCATCGAGGCAGTGGCAATGACCGGCTTCCTTCCCTCGACATATATTTGCACATAGTCCCTCATTCCCTGTATGTACAGGATATCGGTAAAATGAATACTGACATATTTGTACCCGTCTTTGACCAGCAGATAGTCCTCGTCCGGTACAGCCAGCCGTACCGCCTGAAGGGTCCCGGTCTGTTTCAGTAGCCTTCCCGCCGCACGCTGGAAGTCGGCAAAGTCGAACGGTTTCAGCAGGTAGTCCACGGCGGGGATACGGTAGCTCTCCACCGCGTATTCCGCATAGGCGGTAGTGAAGACCACCATCGGTGGTTCCGGTAGGGAGAAGACGAGTTCCATGCCGTTCAGGTCGGGCATATTAATGTCCACGAACAGGGCATCCACCCGCTGCTCCATCACCACCTGCACTGCTTCTACGGGGTTTTCGCAGAGCGCCACAAGTTCGAGAAACGGTACCCTTCGGATATAGCCTTCCAGCTTCTCCAGCGCTATCGGCTCGTCATCAACGGCTATGCATCGTATCTGTATCATATTCACAAGGGATTCTTAGGTTTACATGATAGGACTTTCCATCCTTCTCCGTTATGTCCAGCCTGAAGGCATCTCCATAGAGCAGCTGCAACCGTTGCCTGAGATTGGTAAGCCCCATTCCCCCCTCATGGCCTTCTTTCGGTGGGCGTCTGTGGATACTGTTCACGCAGTCGAGATGGAGTGTCTCTTTTTCTATATACAGCCGTATCTCCACAAAGGAGGGGTTCTGGTAACTTATGCCGTGCTTGAAGGCATTCTCGATGATGCTGATGAACAGCAGGGGCGGCAGGATCACTCGCTCCCGATTACCTTCCGGTAGTTCGAGGCTGATACGCACCTTCCGGCTGGAATAGCGTTTCCGCATCAGTTCCACATAACAGGAGATGAAGTCCATCTCTTTGTACAGGGATGTACGTTGTCTTGCCCCTTCGTAAAGCACGTAACGCATGAGTTTCGACAGTTCCATGATCATCACCTGCGCCTTGGCGGGGTCCATTTCCACCATTCCGTGTATATTATTGAGCATGTTCATGAAAAAATGCGGGTTGACCTGCGCCTTGAGGTGTTCCAGCTCGTGCCGTAGGTGTGCGGCTTCCAGCCTGCGTGCCTTCTCTTGTTCCTCCTGGTAACGAGAAAAGAGGGCAATGGCAAGGTCGAAACCCAGCATCAGGGTGGCAATCACAAGGTCCAGCAACAGGGGATTGAGCATTCCCCCGGGGACAGGCCCGTACCCAGCAGCACGGAGAGGGCGTGAGGCAGAGAAACCTGGACCGCCGTCTACCGTATCCCCCTTGCGCCCCGCACCGTCCCTGTCCGGAACGGGTTTCCCGTTGTGGGGAGGTCTGTGGGGCGGCAGGCGGTGCTCCGGTACGGATGGTGCATGAGGCATCCTCACGTCCGAGCAATAACGGTAAAGGCCGAAAAGACAGAGTATTCCAACAACAGAGAGGACATAGACATATACCCGGTGGCGCATGAACAGGTAGCGTACCGGCAGACGGTGCAACAGGAAGAGCAGGAAAAAAGGGAGTATGCCCGCCCAAGCGTGCAGTACACCGTCCCACGAGAAAGCAACCCCCGTCCTTACTGCCGCTATCAAGGCTGTAAGGGCGGGATATGTCCATACCATTCCCCATAGGATGACATAGACGAGCCACGCATATGAACGGGAATTGAAAATCTTCATCTTGCTCCTGCCTGCTGGTTGTCCGTTCTTACATTTTTACACAGACGAAGTCTCATTTTCCGGCCCTCCAGTCTTCCGGCATCGCCGGATGCCTCTTTTCCATCCAGAGGGCGTACTGCCCGTCGGTAAGGATCTTCTTCAGTTTCTTCTCACGTTTCTCACGCCGTTTTTCCATCTTCACGCGCTGTTTTTCCATCTCCTCCCTGTCACCTGACGGTGGAAAATCACGGGGTGGACGACGGTCTGCCATACCGGAAGGCGGACGGTTTCCATGCGGTCCTTGCCCGAAGTCACCGGCCGCCCCGAAATCCGGTCTCCCTTCCGGTCTGCCGCCCATACGGGGCGAGGGTGTCCTGTTTTCCATGTCCTCACGCGTCCATTTCAAGTTCAATTTGTAAAGTTTATCATACTGCTTCTCCGTGAGGTTGAGTAGCGAATCCATGCGGTCGGTAGTGTGCCGTGCCGATTTCTCGGGTGAGACAGGTATGGGCTTGAAGCCTCTTTCCTGCGGGCCGGGAATATCCCCGCCTGCCTCTTGTGCCGTGGCCACACCACCAAAGAAGATACAGGCGGCACATGCGGCAACCCAAAATTGTCTTCTGATATCCATATGTATATAATTTAAAATTTTCAGAAACAAAGGTAGAGTGGAACTCCAAAAGCCCCAAAACAAATCTACCAAACGTCCGTTTCTCTCTGCCAAACGGTGTGGCATCCGTCACAGTGGCGTTTTGTCGATGGTAAAGTCCCGTTGGCAGAAAATATTTTCTCGTTTGACCCGGACAGTTTACTTTTGTATCTATTAGACAAATCAGCATAAGAATATGGACAGGATAGGAAGCATATTGCAGAGGTTCACCCCTATCTCGCTTGATGAGATGGGACGGGTACGCCTGATGAACCGTACCGACACAAAATATGTCACGACCGTACAGCAGCTCGTCAGGCTGCTGGAGATGGCGGCGGGAGAATACCGCGTGCAGGAGATCGGCGGGCTGCGTGACATGCCCTATTACACCTGCTATTTCGACACTCCCGACCGTGACATGTTCATCCAGCACGAGAGGGGGCGCAAGGCACGCCAGAAGATACGCCTGCGCGTGTACGAGAGTTCCGGCACGGCGTTCCTTGAAATCAAGGACAAGGACAACCGGGGACGCACGGACAAGAAACGTGTCCCGGCCTCCGGTGCCGGTGAGGACATCGTGCCGTATTCGGACTTCATCCGCGCCCATTCGCGTTACCTGCCGGACTCCCTTGTCCCGCAGGTCCGGAACCGTTTCCACCGTATCACGCTGATCAACAGGCTTCTGACCGAACGCCTGACCATCGACACGGGGCTGCGCTTCCATAACGTGCCCACCGGTACCGGATGCTCGCTGGAGGGGCTTGTCATCATAGAGCTGAAGCGCGACGGGAATACCCGCTCGCCCGCCGGGGAGATGCTGCGCGGGCTGCACATCCCCCCGGCGGGGTTCAGCAAATATTGCATGGGCATGGCGCTCACCTACCGGCAGGCGAGACAGAACCGTCTGAAACCCCGGCTGCGGATGCTGGGACGCCTGCTGTGCCCGGAACAGCCGTACGGGCTGTCTTTCATCACGGTATAAACAATAAATAAAAGATAAAGATTATGGACGATTTGGAATTTCTGGATGTGCCTCTGGTTGACATGGCGGACACGTGGCAGCTGCTGCTTCGCTTCGCGTTCAACACCCTTGTCATGTGGTGCATCATTCATTTTCTGTATTATCCCAAAAGCCGGCGCAGGGACTATTACTTCACGTTCACGCTCATCAGCGCGAGCGTCTTCTTCCTGATATTCCTGCTGGGAGGCGTCAAGCTCAAGATCGGGTTCGCCCTGGGACTTTTCGCCATCTTCGGCATCATACGCTACCGCACCGAGTCGATGCCCGTGCGTGAGATGACCTACCTGTTCGTGCTCATCGCGCTCTCGGTCATCAACGCGCTGGCCGTGACGCTCAGCTACGCCGAGCTGCTGGTCACCAACATGGTCTTTTTCGTGCTCATACACGTGTGCGAGAACAACCGGCGGCTCAGCCACGTCTCCTGCAAGCTAGTGCTCTATGACCGCGTAGACCTCGTGCTACCGGAGCGCAGGGCCGAACTGGTACAGGACCTGCAACGGCGTACCGGCCTCACGGTTGTCAGGATCGAGGTCGGGGCGATGGATTTCCTGCACGACACGGCCATGCTGAAGGTTTATTACGACGCCGGCGGCGGGGAAGCCAATACAGTGGACCAGTTGATGAGATTACCTAAAACGACGGAACAATGAGAAAGGGAAGGATTATATTGTTGCTAGCGGCCTTGTGCATGGCCGCGCCGCTCCTGCGGGCCCAGAGCCTGTGGACGTCGGCGGAAATGAAGTTCAGGATGACAAGGGGACTGTCGGGGTACGTCGAGGGTGAGTATCGCACGGCGGACGGGCTGGACGGTACGGAACGCTGGGCGGCCTCGGCGGGCCTGGATTACAAGCTGTCGCGCTGGCTGAAGATGGCGGCGGGATACACGTATATTCACCGGCATGTCGAGAGCCGCGTGACAAAGAAAGGGAACATCGTTTCCGACTATTGGCAGCCGCGCCACCGCGCCTCGTTCGCCCTGACGGGCAGCTACTCGTGGAACCGCTTCACCTTCTCCCTGCGCGAACGCTACCAGTACACCTACCGCACGGAACAGACCGCGGCCAAATGGGACGGCGATGACGGCTCGGCGAAGGCGGACGAGTTGATCGAAGCCTCGCACAAGCACGTGCTGCGCTCGCGCCTGAAGGCGGAGTACAACATCCGCATGAGCGGTTTCACGCCCTTCGCCTCCTGCGAGTTGTACAACTCCCTGTCCGGTTTCACACACGAGAAGACGCGCTGGACGGTGGGTACGGACTACAGGTTCAACAAGCGCCATTCGGTAAGCGCGTTCTACCGCTACATAGACCGGAGTGATGACGATGACACGGGCGGGCACGTCATAGGTGTCGGCTATTCGTTCAAACTATAATGTAAATTGTAATAAAGAAAGGTATGACAGTAATGAGGCATCTTAAGAAAAGAATGGCGTTGATCGTGATGGCGGTACTCCCGTTTACTATCGCGATGGTGGGATTGTCGTGCTGTACCACGGACAACGGCTTCGAGCAATGGGAAATGCCCGGGGACTTGCCGGGTGGCGGCAGTGGCAGCGATGACGGCGACATGCCGGATTTCGACCCCACCATAACCGGCTGGGACGGGCAAAAAGCCGATGACGCGGCGTTGGATGTCGTGGGAACCAACGAGGACATCTACTGGGAAGCGAACACCTTCGGCAGCAACGGGGGCGTGACCGTGACGGTCGCCTACTCGGGAAGCTCGGCAAGCGTGAACACCTCCGACAATTCCGTGATATGCTACACGGACGGGGCGTATGTCACCATCGACATGCTGACCAATTCGGTAAAGAACGTGGAAATCGTGGTTTCGGGAAAGAGCGATGACGGGCAGTTGAAAATATACGGCGAGAAGAAGTTCAAGCTCACGCTCTCGGGCGTGGAGCTGACTTCAAGTAAAGGTCCCGCCATCAATGACCAGTGCAAGAAACGCGCTTTCGTGCATCTGGCGGAAGGGACGACCAACCGCCTGACCGACGCGGCCTCTTATTCGGAGGAACCCCGCTATCTCAACGGGGGAAGTTCGGCGAGCGAGGACCGCAAGGGGTGTTTCTTCAGCGAGGGCAACCTGATTTTCAGCGGTACTGGCGTGCTGGTGGTGGAAGGCAACTACAAGCACGGCATCGTCACCGACGGCTATTTCTACATGCGTCCGGGCGTCACGTTGGCCGTGACGGGAGCGGCGAAGAACGCCATCCATGTCAAGGGGGACGAGGATGACGGCATCGGCGTGTACATGGCGGGAGGTCTGGTCTATGCCAACGTGTCGTCCACGGCGGGCAAGGGTATCAAGACCGATCTCGATGCCGAAATCGCGGGCGGAAAACTGTTGTTGAATACATCCGGCAACGCTATATACGACAGCGACGAGAAAGATACTTCCTCGTCCGCCGGTATCAAAACGGATGGCAGCGTCATCATCTCCGGGGGTACGCACACCCTGAAAAGCACCGGTACGGGCGGCAAGGGCATCAATGCCGACAAGGAGGTCCGCATCTCGGGCGGCGAGACCACCGTGACGACCACGGGCGGCAAGTTTTACTACTCGCAGAGCCTGACTTCCTCACCCAAGGGCGTGAAGGCTGACGGCGACATCACTATAAGCGGCGGCAAGCTGAACATCTCCGTGACGGGAGTAAGCGACGGTTCTGAAGGGTTGGAGAGCAAGGCGACCCTTGCTGTCACTGGCGGTGAGGTTTACGTGTATGCCTATGACGACGCCATCAATGCGGCCTCGGCCATCAACATCAGCGGCGGGAAGGTCTACGCCTACGCGAGCAACAACGACGGGATCGACTCCAACGGTTCGCTGGTCATCTCCGGGGGGCTGGTCATCGGCGTGGGAACATCCGCGCCGGAGGGCGGCATAGACTGCGACAACAGCAACAGTTTCCGTATCGATGGCGGCACGGTAATCGGCATGGGCGGGACCTTGCAGTCCAGTCCCTCCTCGTCCAGCAAACAGCGTTCGGTGGTTTATAACGGTGTGTCGGCCACCAAAAACGCGAATATTTGCGTGCTGGACAGTGAGGGGACGCCCGTCCTGACATTCGCGTTCCCCCGTACGATGAGCGGGGCGAGCTTCTTCTTCAGCACGCCGGACATCGCCTCGGGAGCCTCCTATACCGTTTCCTCGGGCGGAACGCTCAGTAACTATACGGACTCGTGGAACGGATGGTACGGGGGCGGAACATGGTCGGGCGGTTCACAGGTGGGAACCTTCACTTCCAGCGACGTCGTGACTACCGTCGGCAGCAGCGGTTCCGGAGGCGGCGGTATGCCGGGTGGCGGCGGTCCGGGAGGAAGACCCTGGGGCTGGTAGGACCGTACGATATGATAACGGGTGGCAAAAAGTTTCTCCCGTCACGCTCCGGTGTGGCGGGAGAAACTGTATAAGGATGGATTGGGAAAGTAAAAACGGGAATGTCAAACAGCACGGGTACATGCCTGAATCCCTTAATCCCGCACCTTGAACAGGGATTTCAAACAGCCTTGCCCGCTCTCGAACAGGAAATGCCCGTTGGCCAGCCAGCACTCGTGGACGATGTCGTCATCGGGGTCGGACGCCAACATGGCTTGGGCACGTTCTTCATCGATTACCTGCATCGCGATACCTTGAACGGTTGCCGAGGTGGCATCCGCGGGAATCTTTTGCAGTTCTTCCAGTAGTGACTCTTTCATTGCGTGGATACTTGCCTAAAGCCCCATTAAGTACATTGAGGACCAAAAAAGGAAATGATGTCCGGACAAGACCTTTTTAGGGAAAACTTTCATACCATACATGAAGAAATGGGCTTTCAGTTCACAATTAGCGTAAACAACTAATACCATTCAAATGTTATTTTGCATAATGAAAACAGTGGGATAAATACGTTGGTTTTACAGGATCCGAGGACGGAGTACATTTTCTGTTTGTGACAGGACTGGGCATTTGATCTGTTTTCGTATCTTTGTAGCGTAATGCTTTTACGTTATGAGGAAAACATACTTGATCACTCTTTTGCTTTGTTGCTTTAGTGCCTTGCTGAATGGGGCTGTTTCACCTTTTTCTTTTTCTTCTTTAAAAATGGAAGAAGGTTTGTCGCAGCTTTCCGTCTTGAAAATACATCAGGATAAGAGCGGTTTCATGTGGTTTGCCACGCGTAACGGCTTGAATCGTTATGACGGTAATTCTTTTGTCGTGTATAAACATAGTAATGGCGACTCATTAAGCTTGTCCAGTAATCATGTGACAGCATTGGCTGAAGATGACCGTGGAAATTTGTGGGTAGGTACGATGAACGGTCTGAACCGAATGGATTTGAGGATGGATCGTGTATATTCTCTCAACGATATGGCTGCTTATAAGCAGTCCCCCCTTTATCATACCTGGATTTCAAGCTTGTATGTGGATAAACAAAAACGTTTCTGGGTTGGAACAAATAAAGGTCTATACTTGTATGATTATGAAAATGATTCGTTTATCTTGAACGACTTAGAGGGAGAACTACCACATGACCAGATTATGGTTATCAACGAAGACCATGATGGCAATCTGTTAGTCGGAACTCTACAAAACGGACTTTATATCTGTGATAGCAAATTAAATCTCTTGTCGCATTATTTTAAAAATACGACTCCCTTTTCATTAACGGATAATAATATATCCGCTATCCATGAAGACGGTGAAGAACGTCTGTGGGTGGGAACCCGTTCAGGGGGATTAAACCGGATTAATACAAAGACAAATGCTGTTACGCATTATACGGTCCAGAACGGAGGGCTAGGAAATAATTCGGTTCGTACAATCAATACTTATAATGGTCAACTGGTGGTCGGAACTTTTAACGGATTAAGCCTTTTGAATCTGGTAGACAGCTCATGTACGACCTATACAAATTTTGACGAACAAAAAGGAGGTCTCAGTCATTTTTCCGTCTTTTCTGCTTTTGTAGATAAAGCGAATACGTTATGGGTCGGCACATATGCCGGAGGTGTCAGTTACAGTAATCCTTTGAACAGCCGTTTTACTTTTTACGATTTGCAGGGTGGTTCAGACAAGCTGTTTGGAATCTTTGCCACGATGGCCTATCAGCCGGACCATACTTTGTGGATTGCTTCGGAAGGGCGAGGCTTACTTTCACTGGATTTGAATACAAATATGTTTGAACGTTTCCTGCTGGATGCTCGGCCGAATGCTCTGAATGATCGGAATATTATCAAATCTCTGTTTGTGGAGGGCGATTTCGTTTGGTGCGGAACGCAGAAAGGCACTTTATACCGATTCGATACCCGGACAAAGAAATTCTCTCTTTTTTATACTTTTCATAAGGAGGTTAGTATTTATACGATCACGCGTTGCAGTGATGGTGCATTGTGGTTGGGAACGACAGATAACACGGGAATTGTCCGTGTGTTTCCAGACGGCAGGATCGCTCCGTCGGATTCTGTTTTTGCCTTGTTGCCAAGCGTACGCAGTTTCCTGGAGATACGGGACAGTGTTTATTTGGTGGGTATGCATACCGGCGGACTGGCGCTCTACGATTCCCATACGCATAAGTTGATAAAATATAATACTCGTGAGGAAGGTTCCCGGAAGTTATACAACGACCAGGTAAGTAATATCGTAAAGGATAGGAAGGGGCGTATCTGGATCGGTACTTTCGGTGGAGGTTTTTGTCGCTTTGACGAAGAAAAAGGCATTATGGAGTGGTTGACGGCCGTCGAGGGGTTGAGCGACGATAATATCAATTCGATAATTCCCGGAGACGATGGGAAACTTTGGATCAGTACCGGTAACGGTATTTCTGCCTACGATCCTGAATCGCGCCAGTTTACCAATTATATGGGTAGAAGCGAGATCCCAGTTAATGAATTCAGCATGAAAGGCGGTATCAAACTGCCCGGTGACCGAATCTATTTCAGCGGAAGCAATGGCCTTGTCTCCTTTTACCCTGAACGGTTGATAGAAAACCGTTTTATACCTCCGGTCGTACTGACCTCTTTTACGGTTAACAATAAACCGGTTGTTCCCGGCGACCCTTCGGGGTTGCTCGATAAAGTTCTTGATTATACGCAGGCGATAGATCTTGATTATAATCAGAATAACTTCTCTGTTGGGTATGCCGCTTTAAACTATCTTTATCCGAATCAGAATAAGTATGCTTATATGCTAGAAGGGTATGATACGGACTGGAATGATGCTGGTTCTCGAAAGGAGGCTTTCTATACGAACTTGAAACCGGGAAATTATGTCTTCCGTGTTCGCGCCTCCAATAACGACGGTCTTTGGAATGATGAAGGGCGGTCGTTGTCAATTCATATTCGGACTCCATTCTGGCAGACCTGGTATGCCTATATGTTGTATCTGTTGATTATAGGTGGCATCTTTTATGTGGTCTGGTATTATCTGCATATGAAGCGTAAGCTGGAACAGGATCTGGTCGAAAAGCAGAAGGAGCAGCAGCGGCAGGAGGAGTTCCATCAGTCCAAAATACGCATGTTTACCAATTTTTCGCACGAATTGCGTACACCGTTGATGTTGATCCTGTCTCCTTTGGATGAGGTGCTGCAACGGGTAGATATAAACCCGAACCTGAAAGGTACGTTGCGTCTGGTCTATGGAAATGCCCAACGCCTTTTGTTGCTGGTGAACCAGTTAATGGATCTGAGGAAGAATCAGAGTGGCAACCTGCAACTACGTGTTTCGCATAATGATCTGTATCTGTTTACGCAGGAGATATATATTGCCTTTAATCAGATTGCGGTCAAGGAACGGATTACCTTTCGTTTGGAATCCGATGAGTCGGGAATAGATGCGTGGTTCGACCGTGTTTTACTAGAAAAGGTATTTTTTAATCTTTTGTCAAACGCTTTCAAACATACGGCTCCGGATGAGTCGATAACCATTCGCTTGCAATCGTTCTCAGCAGCCGAATTACAGGAACAATTTCCCGGCAGGATAGGCGGGGAAGTTCAGGGGACTTCGATATGTCTGTCTGTAGAAGACACAGGGAAAGGGATAGATGATTCCGACAAGTTTCATATATTTTCCCCTTTTTACCAAGGAACGGATGAAAGTGGATCGAATACGGCAGGAACCGGTATAGGATTAAGTCTGGTACTCTCTATCGTGAAACTGCATAAAGGGATTGTATGGGTAGAAGACAATAAACCAAAAGGGGCTGTATTCCGTGTTTTGATCCCGATAAGCCGCGAAGCGTATGCTTATGAACAATTTGCGGAAGAGGATTTTTCTGCGAGGAATCCCTACGGAGGAATTGAAGTAGCTGAGGATGAATCCGGAGCCCCTGACAATATGCAGGAACAGCAACCTGTTTCAGGTCAGCGTTATACCTTGTTATTAGCAGAAGATAATCCGGATGTCCGTCGGTATATCTTCAAACACCTCGAACCTTATTTCGATGTGCTTGAAGCGGAGAACGGGGTAGATGCTTTCGATAAGGTTGTAGAAACCTTGCCGGATCTAGTGATAAGCGACATCATGATGCCCCAAAAAGACGGCTTGCAACTTTGTTCGGAGATCAAACAAGATTTGCGGACCGGACATATACCGGTCATCATTATTACGGCGAAGTCGATGGTAATGCATATCAAAGAAGGATTCCAGTGCGGTGCAGACGACTATATCGTGAAGCCTTTCAATATGGAGGTTCTGCTGTGTCGTATCCGGAATATCTTAGCTTCTCGTGAACGGTTGAAGGAATTGTATGGGAAAAAATTTTCGTTGGAGTCATTGGGTTTCGAGACAACATCGGCGGACGATACATTCATGCAAAAATTGTTCGGGGTGATTGAGCTGAATCTTTCCAATCCGGAGTTGAATGTGGAGATTCTATGTAAAGGAGTAGGTATGGGACGTGCCAACTTCTACAGGAAGCTAAAAGCGATAACCGACCTTTCGCCAGTGGATTTGATCCGTAACAAACGTCTTGAGATTGCTGCAAGGATGCTGCTGGAAACGGATATGAACATATCTGAAGTTTCTGCCAATATCGGTTTCAATTCCCATGCTTATTTTGCTACTTGTTTCAAAGCGATGTACGGCATGTCGCCGACCGAATATGTGCAACAAAATAAAAAAATCTATATCATGTATAAATTATTACTTTATGTTATTCTTTTGTTATTTTGCCAATGCAAGAGAGATCATTCTTTAAAGGAAGAAGTGACGGATTTACTCCGAACTGAAATTGTTATTCGTGGAGATAAGGCCTTGGCAGAAGAACCTGTGACCATTACTGCATATAGAGCGGAAAGGAGTGCCGGAGGGATTCATGATTTCTACTCCGAAGGCGATTATTGGTGCCCCAATCCGATAAATCCGGATAGTGCCTATATACGTCGGGATGGGCAGACAAATCCCGATAACTTTGTTGCTCACCGTCATGCCATGATCCGCTTCAGTTCACTGGTTGGCGACTTGACCTCCGCCTGGCTGGTGACGAAAGACGAGAAATATATTCGGCAAGCGGTTAAGCATATCCGCGCCTGGTTCATCGCCCCCGAAACCCGGATGAATCCAGACCTGCAATACGCGCAAGCGATCAAGGGGATCGTGACAGGACGGGGGATCGGTATCATCGATACGATCCATCTCCTGGAGGTCGTGCAATCCCTTATCAGGATGGAAGAGGTCGGCGTTCTTTCTGTCGAGGATGTGACTGGTAGCCGTGCTTGGTTTTCCGATTATCTGAAATGGTTGACAACACATCCTTACGGGGTAGACGAGATGAATGCTAAAAACAATCATGGAACTTGTTGGGTGATGCAGGTAGCCCAGTTTGCTAAATATACCGGCGATAAGGAGATTCTCGACTTTTGCCGGAACCGTTACAGGTCTGTTCTGCTTCCTTCACAGATGGCGGAGGACGGCAGTTTTCCGCTTGAACTGAAACGGACGAAACCGTATGGCTATTCCTTGTTCAATCTGGATGCCATGGCTACGATCTGCCATATTCTTTCGGACGGGGAAGATGATTTGTGGCAATACTCGATGGACGACGGTCGCAATATACAAAAGGCGATTGCTTGGCTGTTCCCGTATATAGCTGATAAATCGAACTGGCCTTTTGCCGAAGATGTCATGTTTTGGGATGAATGGCCGGTTGCCCAGCCTGCCCTTTTATTCAGTATTTGTAACACATCTAATAGGACTTATCTGGAAATTTGGAAAAGTTTGGAACATTTTCCGACAAACGATGAGGTAATCCGTAACTTGCCGATCCGACATCCGTTATTGTGGCTATGAAAACGGTTTAAAAAATGGATCTATTTCCTTTCAATATTGTATCTATTTTCTGAAACCCGCTTTGAATGCGGGTTTTTTATTTTTTGCCAAAGCTGAATTTTAAAGTAAAAGAGATAAATTTTAAATAGTTCGAAACCGCCATCTCATATATTTGCAGCGTGAAGTTACGAAAAGAGTGTAATTTATTGGAAATGAGCGTAGGTTAATCGCTCTTGATAGTAATAGGTTACGATTTAGTTAGTTATCTACTGCATTATCCTTCTGCGCGTTGCGTAACCTTCAAAGAACTCTTCGTATGCAAAAGTAGCTATTTAATTCGAGATTTTGATATAAACTCCCGTTTTTTATCCCCTCATTCATAAGAATTTTCCGTAAAAGCGGTATTGTCCGTCGGCACACCATTGCCCAAAACGAGTTTGGAACAAACGTGTGCCGACTACCGCATAGCTGGAGAAAAGGGCATTGCCTCACGCCTAAACGATGTTTAGACAGATGAAGCAATGCCCCTTTCTTTTGCGCCTATGCCAAGAGGTGCTTTTACGGGTTTTCAAATGATTTTTCTTTTTTCGCTGTCTCTTTTGCCGGAAGCGGAAAGTGAATGCAGAGTGTGTCAGCCTGCCCCATGAATGAAGCAGACGGACACACACAGCCGGGCAAACCGGGAAGAATGATTGTTGTCGCCCGGCTGGACAAGTCCTGTCGGATCGGAAACATTCATACTTCCTTTGTTGTGGTTTGCCCTTTTCACGCTCCGGTGATGTCTTTTCCCTTTTGGTTATTCCTTTTTTACGGATTTTCTCCTGAAGTTTTTTCTACCCAATCTGCCTCTGTTTTCGTTTACCTCCATTTTGCGCCTTTCAGTGAGCCGCATCAGTCAGTCATTTTCGTTCTGGGCGCAAAGGTAATTCCGGGATTGGACGGGAAAGCAAGGTCAAGCCTCCTGTTTTCGGTAAAAATCTCCAGCCCTGCGGGTAGTATTTTGACCGAAAAACCTTGCATTCCCTAATCCCTACCTTTTCAAGCACCCGAAACGAAAACGACCGATGCGACAGAAAGACGCATAAAAAAAATGTCGGATAAACGAGAGGCAGATAAGATAGTTTGAAACTCAACTCCCTCAGCTCTTGAATCCGCATAAAAAAACAAAAAATCAAAAAACAACGGATATGAGAACAGCGATAGCAACAAAATTCGTGGCATGGGAAGTACCAAGTTTGGAGAACCTGCAAGACTGCAAGGTGTACGGACTTCGTAGCAAACTCAACAACGGAGAAAAATTGAGCCGAGAGGAAAAGGACTGGCTTACACGCAACGTGAATAGCAATTCCTATTTCAATAGCGCAGTACCCCTGCAAGGTTGGAAGTTTGACTTCTCCGACATTCTCCGAACCTACATCGTGAAGCAGTACGGACATTGGGCGGAATACAAGGCTACCGACAAGACCGCACTCCGCAGTTTCCTTTACGGCAGGATTGACAGCATCGTGGAACTTAACAAGTAAATACGGCTATGACAGCAACGGCAAATTTCAGACAAGTGGCGCAATACATCGGGTTGGCGATA